>Ga0111217_104_pt1 | contig 55526 bp, 48 predicted proteins | sample DeeMarSWOR152_54_FD_80248 | JGI IMG/M metagenome (GOLD analysis project Ga0111217, IMG submission 80248) | Parcubacteria bacterium DG_74_3 | reverse complement strand
TGAGCCGACATCGAGGTGCCGAACCGGGCCGTTGATGTGGACTCGCGGGCCCGACTAGCCTGTTATCCCCGGGGTAGCTTTTGGCTGATGATCTTCCGCGGTTCTACCAACCACGGTCGGTTCACTAAGTTCTGGTTTCCCAACTGCGCGGCATATCCGCCTTGCAATAAAGCCGGCTTGTGGCTTTGTCCGACACGTACGATTTCCATCCGTACTTAGCCGACCTTTAAACGCCTCCGTTACTTTTTGGGAGGCAAGTGCCCCACTTAAACTGACCATTAGACACTGTTCCCCGATAAAATCAGGGTTAGAACCGAGATTTTGAAAGGAGGGTGTTTCATTGGCGACTCTGCCTACCCCGAAAGGCAAGCTTCAAAGTCTCCCCTCTACGCTACGCATCCAAAACCAAAGCTCAATATCTAAATACAGTAAAGCTCCCGGGGTCTTTCCGTCTAGCTGCAGGTAACCGGCATCTTTACCGGTGTTGCATTTTCACCGGGCTCCTCGTTGAGACAGTCCCCCAGTCGTGAAGCCTTTCATGCGGGCCGGAACTTACCCGGCAAGGGATTACGCTACTTTAACACGGTTATAGTTACCGCGGACGTTTACTGGCGCTTCGGGCAGTCAGCTTCCCGCTAAAAGCGGGAAACCGCCACCGTTAACGTTCCAGCACTGGTCAGGCCTCAGTCCCTATACATCCTCTTACGAGTTAAGCAGGGACCTGTGTTTTTGATAAACAGTCGCCAGGGGAACTTTCGCTGCGTCCCGCTAGAAGCGGGAAGGTCTTATTCCGAAGTTACGACCGCTTTTTTGCCGAGTTCCTTAACGAGGTTTCACCCGTTCACCTTGGTACTCTTACACCAGCCTACCTGTGTCAGTTTGCGGTACGGATTCCATTGGATAGTATAAACAGAGCTTTTCTGGGAAAAGTGCTCACCCATGTTCGTCCGCCCTTGAGCGGACTTCCCCCTGTTCCATTGGGAATCCTCAGAACAGGGACGTAAATCCAATAATACGCACGGATTACAACCTTTCGTCCCTCTGCGTTTATCCAAAGGAAGGGCAGGAATATTAACCTGCTGTCCATCACCTACTCCTTTCGGATTCGGCTAAGGACCGCCTAACCCTTGGTTGATTGTCATTGCCAAGGAAACCTCAGGCTTTCGGTGTACAGGGTTCTCACCTGTATTGCGGTTACTTGTGCCAACATTTTCACTCCCTATTGCTCCACTCCGCCTTGCAGCAGAACTTCTCAGCAATAGAGACGCTCCCCTACCCCCTATACCGTACGGTATAGGGTCTTATCTTCGGTACCGAGCTTAGCCCCGTTAATTTTCGGCGCGGGACTCCTTAGTTAGTAAGCTGTTACGCACTTTTTAAAGGGTAGCTGCTCCTAAGCTAACCTCCTAACTATCTCCGGAACCCCACTTCCTTTAAAAACACTTAGCTCGGTTTAGGGACCTTAGATGAAGATCTGGGCTCTTTCCCTTTTGACTACGGAGCTTAGCCCCCATAGTCTTACTGCCTGCCAAAAAATTTTCGCCATTCGGAGTTTGGTAGGAAAACCTGAGAAAATCCCACGATAATCCTTCCAGTGCTCTACCTGCGAAAATCTAAGCAGGCGCTAGCCCCAAAGCTATTTCGGGGAGAACCAGCTATTCCCAAGCTCGATTGGCGTTTCACCTCTTGCCACAACTCATCCCAGGGAATTGCACGACCCACGGGTTCGGGCCTCCTCCCGCTTTTCAGCGGGATTCACCCTGGTCATGGCAAGCTCGCTTGGCTTCGGGTCTTAAACCTGCCCCTAACGCGTTTTTAACGCTTGCTTTCACTCCGCCTCCTCCCGTTTTCCGGGATTAGACTAGGGACAGACTTAAACTCGTTGGCTCATTCTTCAATAGGCACGCCGTCACCATCCTCCGCTCCTTACTTCGTGCGGAGCTACGGAATGGCAAGCCCCTCTTTTAGTTTCCGAAGGGTTTACTGTTCCGAAGCTGTTTGCGAAGCAAAGAGCGAAGGACAGCTCCGACTCCTTGTAGGCGAGATGGTTTCAGGTTCTATTTCACCGCCATCACCTGGCTGCTTTTCACCTTTCCCTCACGGTACTGGTTCACTATCGGTGAGGTTGAGTATTTAGCCTTAGCCGGTAGTCCGGCTTGCTTCCCACCAGGCTTTCGTTCCCGATGGTACTTAAGAAAAATATCAAGGAGCGTAAAGGAGTTTTCGAGTACGGGACTATTACCCTCTATGGTATCCCTTTCCAGGGTACTTCCTCTAACTAACCATTACCTAAATGCTCTCCCTCAAAAGTATTTGTGTGCACCACAAATACTCCTGACGATATTTCCTTTCAACCTCCCGCTAAAAGCGGGATTTGGGCTCCTCCCTTTTCGCTCGCCGCTACTAAGGGAATAAACTTTCGTTCTCTTTTCCTCCGCTTACTAAGATGTTTCACTTCAGCGGGTATGCCGTCGCGTTCAACGCGACTGATCACGTTTTACGTAATCGGGTTTCCCCATTCGGAAATCCCCGGATCAAAGGTTGCTAGACACCTCCCCGAGGCTTATCGCAGTCACGCCACGCCCTTCATCGCCTCAACCTCCCAAGGCATCCACCATCCGCCCTTAAAATAATATCTTGGCTAGCCATTAATAATCACATTAATTTATGTCCTATCTTTTGTCCTACTATCATTTTTAAATTTTCAATGTTCTTTCTTTTATAATCAAAAACCGCTTCAAGAAGCGGCTTCGGTAAGAAAAGTTTCTTTAAACAAAATTAGCCGCTTCCTTTATTTCGAAACATATCAGTTTTTATCATACATTTAAATTTTAACAAAACCAAAGCTTTTGTCAAGCTTCAAAACCAAGCAAAACTTGATTTAAGCCATAAATGAAATTTTATCTACCTCTCAGCTTATTTCTCAAATCCCGCAAGATTTCGGCTGCCACTTCTTTTCCTCCAAGACCAAAAGAAATTCCCACTGAAAGTACCAACAAAGCAACAATCCCATAAACAAGAGCGCCAAAGAAGATATCAATCAATTCAGGAACAACTATAAGTTGTCTCAAAATAGCTAAAATCGCAAAAATCCAGATAGCCCACTTTACAATCATCCCGCCAATATGGGCATAAGCAAACTTTGCACCCTCTAAAGCTGCTCTAACCACTTTTTCTATGATGTCAGCAATAATTACCGCTACCACAAAAATAAACGCAGCCACAATCACATTGGGAAGATATCCCAAAACCTTGGTCAGGAGGACGGCAAATTGTTGTAATCCAAGAATTTCCACTGCGGCTGACAGAAAAACAATAATAAAAATCCATTTTACGATACCTCCAATAAATTCAGCCGCATTTACTTTCAATTCTGCTTTTTCAAAAACCTCTCGCCAACCTGCTTTTTCAAAGAGTTTATTAAACTTAAGGCGAACTAAAATTTCAGCTACCAATCTGCCGGCACCAATGGCGATAAACCAACCAACCACAAAAACAACAATCGAACCGATTAATTTGGGGAGGAAACTTAGAAAACCTATCCAAAGACCCTGAAGAGCATTTGTTGTAACTTCAGCCCAAGTTTGAATCATCATAAAATTTTTTAGCTTTTATAAGGACGCGACCTTTGCAAAAAAATATTAATTGAGTATAGCAAATTAAAAAAAAGTTGTCTTGTGGAAAACTTAATTGTGGACCGAAGGGGGCTCGAACCCCTAACCTCCGCAGTGCAAATGCGGTGCTCTTCCATTAAGCTATCGGCCCTGGTGGGTGCGGAAGGAATCGAACCTTCTACCTCTTCTTTATCAGAGAAGCGTTCTACCGGTGAACTACGCACCCAAATTTCAAACTTTTTCTAGGACAAAGAAGATTTTNAAAAACAGGGTCAATTAAATCAAACTTATTAGAAATTCTTTTCTTGGCAATTGTCTTTAATTTCAATTCTTTAAAAATCTTCTCCCATTCTTTTTCATTTTTAAAATTAAATTTCTTGGTTTGTTCTGGAAAAAAGAAATTAAAGGTGGTCTGGTGAAGTAAACATCTTAATTCTGAAATAATCCCCTCCGGCAGGTCTTCGTAAATAATAATTTTTTTACCAACCCTTTTTGCTTCCTTTAGTAATGTAACAGGTTCTTTTGCGTGATGTAAAACATAACTTATTAAAACAATATCGAAGCTGTCATCTGGGAAGGGAAGGGATTTTCCATCAATCTTTTTAAAAGGAATTGGGGAAACTCTATTGTCTTCGATATCCACCCCAATAATTTCGGCTTTAAAAAAATCTTGAAATTTTTTAGCCATTATTCCTGACCCACACCCAAAATCAAGAATCTTTGAGCCCCTCTTAATAAAAGCTTGACAATCCAGACATTTTTCCTGGGCTACGGTTTCGTAAATTTTTGAAAAAATACCAAAATAATTCATTTGATGTCAGAGGTTGCAGTTAATAAAGGTAAATCTTAAAATTAGTCTTTAATAATTTTAGCAAAGTTTAAAAACTTGTAAACCCAGCAATTCGGGGTGCTGGGTAAGGGTTTGGAGGTTCAGTAATTTGGAGTTGCTCCGAAATCGATCTTTCAGGTGTTCGATTAATACCTTAGAATTAGTTTGAGAATTCTACACAAACCAATCCTAGTCAACTCTTTTAAAATGAGGTTATCCACGGACAGGTTCCCCTACCCGTGCCTTGTTACGACTTCGTTCCTCTTACTGAGCCCACCTTAGTCCCCCTTGCGACGAGATTTTGGGTATTCCCAGCTTGCTTAACGTGACGGGCGGTGAGTACAAGCCTCAGGAACGTATTCATCGCCACGTGGCTGATTGGCGATTACTAGCGATTCCGGCTTCATGAGGTCGGGTTGCAGACCTCAATCCGAACTGAGACCGCTTTTGATGGGATTAGCTCCACCTTACGGTTTCGCAACCCATTGTAGCGGCCATTGTACCACGTGTGCAGCCCAGGGCATCAAAGGGCCATGCTGATTTGGCGTCATCCTCACCTTCCTCCCAATCATCTCGGGCAGTTCCCTATGACAGATCAAACATAGGGTAAGGGTTGCGCTCGTTACCGCACTTAAGCGAACGTCTCACGATACGAGCTGACGACAACCATGCAGCACCTGTGCCAGAGTCCGTGTGGAAATCCTGGACCCCGTCTATTCCTTTGAGTTTTAGCCTTGCGGCCGTACTTCCCAGGCGGGACACTTAACGCGTTAGCTTCGCCACTGCAAGGGTCGACACTTGCAATAGCCAGTGTCCATCGTTTACAGCATGGACTACAAGGGTATCTAATCCTTTTCGCTACCCACGCTTTCGTCTCTCAGCGTCAGGGCCGTCCCAGCTGAATGCCTTCGCTTTTGGTGTTCCGGTCGATATCAACGGATTTCACCCCTACACCGACCGTTCCATCAGCCTCTAACGCCCTCTAGTCTGGCATTTTCTGATGCTTCCTTCAGGTTAAGCCCGAAGTCTTTAACATCAGAGTTACCAAACCGCCTACAGACGCTTTACGCCCAATAAATCCGGATAACGCTTGGGGATCACGTTTTACCGCGGCTGCTGGCACGTGATTAGCATCCCCTTATTCCTGGGGTACCGTCATCCCGCTTTAGCGGGATTCTCCCCCCAGAAAAGCTCTTTACACCCCGAAGGGCTTCTTCAAGCACGCGGCGTCGCTGGTTCAGGGTTTCCCCCATTGACCAATATTCTCGACTGCTGCCTCCCGTAGGAGTATGGCCCGTGTCGCAGTGCCATCGTTGGCGGTCAAGCTCTCACTCCGCCTACCCGTCATAGCCTTGGTAAGCCATTACCTTACCAACTAGCTGATAGGCCGCAGGCCGATCCCAGAGCGGTTGCAAAAGCTTCCTTTTATCCCCCACCACTTTTGAGGTAGGGGAACTATCGAGGATTAGTCCACCTTTCGATGAATTGTCCTCGTCTTTGGGGTTCGTTACCTACGTGTTATTAACTCGTTCGCCACTTCCCGCTAAAAGCGGGACGTCCGACTTGCATGCCTTATCCACGCCGCCAGCGTTCATCCTGAGCCAGGATCAAACTCTCAAAAAAAGAAATGAGTTCGGAGCAACTCCAAGCTACTGAACATTTCTCTATTTAATTTTAAAAGTTCTTTTCCTACCTTCAGACAAAAAAACCAGGAAGAGACTTCCTGATTCTCTCAACAATCTTGCCTACTCTCTTTTATCCTATCTAAGACTTAACAGTTAGAACATTTTTTCTTCTTTTTCATCTTTTTGGGCATATTTGTCTCTTCGATTTTCATTTTACTTTCTTAAAAAATCTTTGTCAAGAGCCGAGGAGAGGACTCGAACCCCCAACCTAGGGTTTACAAAACCCTTGCTCTGCCTTTGAGCTACCTCGGCTTTTTCTTTTTCTTTTGTTCTTTTTGAGCCAGTCTCTTTCTGAACTTCTGGACCTGACCAAGAGCGTCCACAATTTTCTCTTTGCCCGTATAAAATGGGTGACAGGCAGAACAAATTTCAACCTCCATAAATTCTTTAGTGGAACCTACAGTAAAAGTGTTGCCACAGGCACATTTAACTTGAGCTTTGGGATAATATTTGGGGTGAATTTCTTTTTTCATGGAATTTCAGTATCTTTAAGATTAGCAAAAGTTTTTAAAAAATCAAGTCCCTCTTAGAACTTGATTCTCACCCTAAAGAGTGCTACACTAATTTATTAATTTATGCCAGAAATTAAAAAAGAAGTTAAATCAAAAAAAACAGACTTTAATCTCAATCCGGAAGAAATGATGAAAGCTGGTCTTCATTTTGGCCATCGGACCTCAAAACACCATCCCAATATGGCTCCTTTTATTTATGGAGTAAGGAACTCTATTCACATTATTGATTTGGAAAAAACGATTGAGAAGTTCGAGAAAGCTCTTCAATTTATCCAAAAACTTGTCACTGAAAACCAAATCTTACTTTTGGTAGGAACCAAAATTCAAGCAAAAAAATTGGTAAAAGATTTTGCGCAAGACCTCTCCCTGCCCTATGTTAATGAGCGTTGGTTAGGAGGAACCTTAACTAACTTTGAGACAATTCAAAAAAGAGTTAAATATTTCAAGGAATTAGAAAAGAAAAAAGAAACTGGGGAATTAGAAAAATATACTAAAAAAGAAAGAGTTGGATTTAATCGAGAGTTGCGAGATTTGGAGCTAAAGTTTGGGGGGCTGAAAAACTTCAATAGTCCTCCTGATGCTATTTTTGTCTTAGATATGGAAAAAGACGCTATTGCGGTTAAGGAAGCTAAAGAAAAAGACATAAAAATTATTGGTATAATCGACACCAACATTGATCCTGGCCTAGCAGACTTTCCCATCCCAGCTAATGACGATGCCTTGACCTCTTTGGAATATATATTAAATAAAACAAAAGAGGCAATATTAAAGGCCCGACAAGAAGGAGGGAGCAAGAAATAAGAAACAAAAAATGAGAGTTCTTAAAAACAATGGAAAATATCGAAAAAATTAAACAATTGAGAAAAGAAACCGGAGCTTCAATAGTCGAGTGTAAAAAATCACTGAAAGAAGCTAAAGGAGATTTGGTGGGCGCAAAGAAAATTTTAAAAAAACAGGGTCGGTCTTTTGTTGCTCAAAGGACGCAAAGAGAAACCAGAGAAGGAATAATCGAAAGTTACCTTCATCCCAATAAAAAAATTGGGGTTTTAGTTGAGCTAAATTGTGAATCAGATTTTGTCGCTAAATCTGAAGATTTCCAGAAATTGGCTCACGAGTTATGTCTCCAGATTGCAGCCATGAATCCCAAAAAGGGTTCTCTTCTTTCCCAACCCTGGATTAAAGAAGAAACAAAAACAGTAAAAGACCTGGTATCTGATTATATCGTCAAGATGGGTGAAAATATTGTGGTAAAAAGATTTGCGAGATATGAAATTTAAAATATCATTTAAACTATTTAGCTATTTCTTCATTTAACTATGGTAACCTTAATTGCAAGTGTTGTTTTTGTGGGGTGTTTGTTGGGCATGGGAGGAATTTTGTATCGGAAAATTCCCCTTTTAATAAAGCTAACAGAGATTTCTCAAAAAAAAGAAGATTTATTTTTACGTTTAAAGAAAAAGGTTCAAAAAAAGGTTCCTTTTCAGAGATTTTCTTATGAAATATTTTTACAAAAATTACTTTCTAAAATTAGAATTTTAACCTTAAAAACCGAGAACAAAACTTCTCTCTGGCTCCAAGAATTAAGAGAAAGGGCAAAAGAAAAGAAAGGGGTAGAAAAAGATAATTACTGGGACGATATAAAAAAATCCACCAAGTCAAGAGGTAAAAAAACAAAAATATGAGAAAGAATCTTAAGCCCTATCTCGAGCTTATGCGGATGAAAAACTGGCTGGGATATTTTTTAATGGCTTCTCTTGGATTTGTTATTTCAAGAGGATTTCTATTTCCTCTCAAAGATATTATTATTTTCTATACAACAGTTATACTGCTCTTTGGTTTTGTTTTTTCAATCAACGATTGCTTTGACACAAAGGAGGATAAATTAGATAAGGACAAAAAAAATCCCATAGTTCTCGAAAGGATAAACCTAAAGCAAGGTTTGGCTTTTTCGGTTTTCCTAGCGATCTCGGGATTAGCCTTATCAATGGTACTCGGGCTAAAAGTTTTTTTGTTATTCTTTACCACAATAGTGTTTGCTTTTTTATATTCTGCTCCCCCTGTACGAATGAAGGGAAGACCTCTGCTGGATTTATTTTCTCATGGGTTATTTGCTGGTGCTCTTATTTTTCTTATACCGGTTTTAGTTTTTAATAATCAATTAACTTTTTTTCATTATTTAATTGCCTTTTCTCTTTTCTATTTTTCTATAACGTTAGAAATCCGAAATCACATCGAAGATTATGAAACTGATAAAAAGGCTGGTTTGAAAACTACTGTGGGTGCGTTGGGTCCAAAGAACTCAGAGAAATTACTTAGATATTTAGCCCTTATTTATCCTCTTACCCTCTTTCCAATTTTTTTAATACTGAAAGGGATGGAAAATCCAGGTTCTGGCCAGCGGCCTCTTTTTTTGAGCGTCTCGCAATGTCTCTTGCTTTTCTCAGTGTTTACGGTCTTCTTTATCTTTTTCTTTCTGTTTCGAAAAAACCACAAATTAGTAAAAAACTATAGAATAATGGATCTCTACGCAAACTTGTCTTTTGTTTTAGTATCAATATTAATGATATTATAAAGTCTTTAAAAAAAGATGGCTCACGAAAAATCAGAAAGCGTAATTCTTGAAATTCGAGCGGGAGTTGGGGGAGAAGAAGCTGCCTTGTTTGCCGGAGATCTCTTTAGAATGTACTCAAGATACGCTACTTCCCAGGGTTGGCAGCAACGCGTTTTAAACTCAAACCCTACTGAACTGGGAGGGTTTAAGGAGGTGGTTTTTGAAGTGTCGGGTCCTGGGGCTTTCTCACAAATGCAATATGAAGCTGGTGTCCATCGGGTTCAACGAATCCCTGAGACAGAAAAAAAGAGCAGGGTTCACACCTCGACAGCTACCGTTGCTGTTTTAATAAGACCAAAAAAGATGGAAATAAAAATAAGACCAGAAGATTTAAAAATTGATTTTTATCGCGCCTCGGGCCCTGGCGGACAATATGTCAATCGTCGGGAAACAGCTGTCCGAATTACTCACTTACCCACAGGTTTAGCAGTTGCATCGCAAACCGAAAGAAGCCAGCTCCAAAACAAAGAAAATGCAATGGCTATTTTAGAAGCCAAATTATTAGAGCAGAGAGAGAAAGGTGCTTTAGAAAAATTAGATGCAAAAAGACGCACCCAGATAAAGGGAGCGGAAAGGGCAGAAAAAATTAGAACCTATAATTTCCCTCAAAATCGAGTTACAGACCATCGAATTAAAAAGAGCTGGCATAATCTAGAAATGATTATGGAGGGAAAATTAGAAAAAATACTTAAGGGTCTTAAAAAAAGAAGTGGTTAAAGAGCTTTTTCCAACTCCTGAATATCTTTCTCGTACTGGCTGGCAATACTTAAAACAGACCTCCCATAAAACTCTTCCCACTTAGACCAACTAGAACCAGAAAAGTATCTCATTACTGCGCTAAATTCATTTTGGATACCTCCTGCTTCTTTTAAATAAAGGGCAGCAGCTAAAAAAGCATCCTTAATGTTCCAGGGGTCAGCTGCTTTACCTGTAATTTGCTCTACTTTTTGCCCGTATCCATATTTGGGATTAGCCCAGGTGTCTGGAATAAATTGAGCAGGTCCCATTGCCCCTCCCCAGCCAATGGGATTGCCCCGCGTGTCTTTCATGGGACAAGAAACCGGGGTATTAAGAGGATTTCTACCCAACCTGGAACAAATTGTTAGAAAATAAGGTAAATCGCGCCTCGGATTCATGGTCTGAGGCTCTCTTTGATTATTGATAATTCTAACCCCGGTTCCGCTTGTTGTATCTATTAAATAGCATTGCCCAACATTTTTTCCAATATTGGATTCTTGAGTCAAAACAGCCAACAAAAGAGCAGGTCTAATCCCGGTAAGGGTATACGCATATCTTGCGATTTCGTAGGCTTCTCCAAAGGTAGGAGCTTCTGGTACTCCGATTAATTCAAAAATTCGAGCTCTAATTTCAGCTGTTCTTTTTTCGGTTTCTGATTTTTCTTTAAGATATTTTTGGTATTCAACTTCGGTTAGTTGTAAGAGCCAATCCTTTTCTTTTTGAATTTGAGCGCTCTCTTTTCTCTGGAGAGTTTGAATTACAACCAGGTTTTCCAGCTCTTGTTTTTCTTCATCAAGAGAAGTTTTTTCTGCTTCCAGGCGAGATTTTAAATCTTCAATATTGTCCAAAAGTTCTTGATTTTTAACATTGAGGGCTTCAAGAGCCATCAGGTCATCAAAAAAATCAGAGAGTTCTTTCTCTGAAAGTAAAATTTCAATTAGAGATTTTTGATCTGCTTCATAAACAGTCTTTAAAATTTGGGCTAATTGATTTCGAGAGTCTTCGATTTTAAGGGATGTTACTCCAATAGAAACTTCTGTGTCTTCTATTTGCAAACCAAGGTCTTTTATCATCACATTGCTTTGAGAAATTTGAAGGTCCAGTTTTTTTATTTTGCTTCTTAAAATAGAGATTTGGTTTTGAAGGGTTTTCTTTTCCTGCTCTGTAGCAAAAATATCTTTTTCTAATTTAACAATCTGTTCTTCTAATTCCCTTAACTCTTCTTCCAGGACTTGTCTTTCTTCAGAAGGAGATAATGCCAAGCCTTCAAGGTTTGGCATTAGGAAAAGGAAAATGAAGAAAATAGCAAGAAATTTATAGAAATTTATTTGGTGAGATTTATTGAAATCCATTTTTGTCTTTATTGAGGGCAAAATAGGTTTTAGGTTTTTTCCTCTTCAACCTCTTCTTCCTTTTCTTTTTTTTCTTCCACTTTTTCAACTTCTTCTACTTTTTCCTCAATGGGTTTTGCTAGTTCTTCTTCGAATTTTTCAGGAGGAGCAACATTAGCAATGATTTCTTCTGGTCCTTTCAAAATCTGAACACCAGCAGGAATTTTTAAATCTTTTATAAAAATCTCGTCTTCAAGGGTCTTAAGGGGTTCAATATTCACCTTAATTTCATGAGGAAGATTCTGGGGCAGAGCCCTTACTTCTACCTCGGTAATATTCTTCACCAGGGTTCCTTCTAATTCTTCGACGGCTTTGGAAGAGCCCTCAAAAACCAAAGGAACCCTAGTCTCAATTTCCTCTTTTAGGGAAGGCTGGAGAAAATCAATGTGAATTGGTGCTCCACTCAAGGGATCAAGTTGAACATTATAAATTAAAACAAGAGCTTTTATCTTTTTTTCAGGAATCTCAAGCGAAAGCAGAGTGCTTTCTCCAACTTTCTTATAAATCTTCTCAAATTCTTTTAAATTGACTTTCAGGGGAAGATTTTTTATTTTCGGCCCGTATAAAATCGCAGGCAGAAAGCCTTCTTTTCTCAGGTTTTTAACTTTTTCTCCTAAGGTTTGACGAATTTTAGCTGATAGTGATAACATTTTTATTTTATAATACGAATACACTGGACAGGACAAATGTCAGCTGCCTCTTGATTACATCCTGCCTCTTTGGTTTCTAACTCGGGATTGCCGGTTTGGGGATTTTTTTTTGAATTTAAAAGATGAGATTTACCATCTTCAGCCATCTCCCAATAATCCGGGCAAACCGCCACACAAGAACCGCAACCAATGCATAATTTTCTTTCTTGAATAATTTTCATAAATTATTTTATCAGTTTACTCTTGATGCTTCTGGGGACTACTTGCGAATTTTGAATCTTTTTTCTAATTTTTTCAAGGTCTCAACAATTCCTGTATATTCTAATTCAGACATAGGCAACATGGCAGCCCCGGAAAATCCCTGCTTTCTTATTTCTTCTGCTTTTTGGCTCACTTTATCTCTAACCCAATCCCAGTAGGGATGGTCAAAAACATCAGCAGGTTCTGTCATTTTTCCATTTCTTACGCAGAAAGCCAGACAATTTACAACCGGAGGACCATCAAAAAAAGAAATGGAAGAATTTTTCTTAACTGGCATTAAGGGTCCCGTATGACTTCCTCGCATAAAACCTGCAACATAATGACCGATAGTGTAGGGTGCTAAAATTTCTCCGGTGGCAGGAAAATCGCGTTGAGTTCTGGCTAACATCACCGGGTCATCCTTTCCTACGTATCTTCCGGCAATATTGTGAAGCCTGGTAGTGCTAACCGAAACTATCCGTTCTTCACTTTCTCTAGAATAAATTGCTTCTACTACAAAGCGACCATTATCTCGCAAAAGAGCGGCAATATCATAACTGTCCTCCGGGGAAACCAGGGTAATAACCTTATCTGCTTTGGTATAAGCAACGTCCATAATCACCCATTTAAATCCTTTCTTTATTTGCGGGGAAAGCATTAAACCTGGATTATACATGGGGTCAGCAAAAGACAGATAGAGAGGTAAATTAAAGGCGCCGGGTTCGGTTTTATCGGCCGCAAACATTAAAAAAGGTTCAGCTGGTCTTTCTTCAAATTCAAGCTCAGCTACGGCAGGTCCCATCCCCTTAACATTGCCAGAAAAAGTTTCTTTTAATAAATCTTGACCTGCTCCATAAAGACCCTGCTTTTTGGCCACCTTGGTTCCTTCCAAAAAAGCCTGCCAGCAGAGTTTATGAATGGGCTGAGAAAGAACACCCTGGCGATGAGTGGTCAAAATGGCAATATCATCTCCGGTATGACCCACATAATGGTCGATTATCAGTTTTTTACCCTTTTTCTTAATATAGTTTTTAACCGTTTCCAAAAGTTTTTGGCTGGGTTTAATGTGGCCGCCAATTGAACCTATGTCTGCTTTAATTATTGATAGGGTGATTTTCATAATAATATAATGCCAATCTACAAATTTCACACGAATTTACAAATTAATTTACTTGTATCATTCGAATGCATTCGCAGATTAGTATCAAGTTAATTATTTTATTCTGGCTAAATTTAAAATTGTTTTGATAACGGTGTCGGGATTAAGAGAAATTGATTCAATGCCCTCTTTGACTAAAAATTCAGCAAATTCAGGAAAATCGCTTGGTGCTTGGCCGCAAATTCCACAATACTTCTTCTTTAAATTGCAAGATTTTATAACTTGACTTACCATCTTTTTGACAGTGAGGTCTCTTTCGTCAGCAATTTTAGCTACCAGAGCAGAATCTCTGTCTATTCCCAGGGCCAGCTGGGTTAAGTCATTGGAACCAATACTCATTCCGTCAAAAACTTCCAGAAATTGGGCAGCTAAAATAACATTGGAAGGAATTTCAGCCATGACAATAATTTTTAATTTATCCTTACCTTTTTTTAGTCCATTTTGAGCCATTAAACCTAAAACTTTTTTTCCTTCTTGTACCGTCCGGCAAAAGGGAACCATCACCCAGATGTTTTTTAAACCAAAGATATTCCTGGCTCTTTTGATTGCTTCGCATTCCATTTCAAAAGCCGGCCTAAACTCTTTATCAATATATCTGGAGGCTCCCCTAAAACCCAACATTGGGTTTTCTTCTTTTTTCTCAAAAATTTCTCCCCCAATCAAATTTTCATACTCATTGGTCTTAAAATCAGAAAGGCGAACAATTACTGATTTTGGCCAGAAGGCAGCTCCGATTTGAGCTATGCCCTCTGCTAATTCTTTAATAAAATGTTCTTTTTTGTCTTTGTGCTCAATGGTAATTCTATCAATTTGAGCTTTTAATCTCTTTTCTTGAATTCGATGATAATGATAAAGAGCCAGAGGATGAATTCTAATTTTCTCAGCTAAAATAAATTCAATTCTGGCCAAGCCCACCCCATCATTGGGCAAAAAAGAGGTTTTAAAAGCAATGTCTGGAGCTCCGATATTGACCATTATTTTGGTTTTTAACCTGGGGATTTTCTTTAACTCGTATCTTTTGATTTTAAAGGGTATCTTTCCCAGATAAATCCTTCCATCCAGACCCTGAGTACAGTCAACGGTTATTATTTGATTTTGTTTTAAAATCTTGGTGGCTTCTTTTACCCCAACAATACATGGAATTCCCAATTCCCGGCTAACTATGGCTGCATGGGCTGTTTTTCCTCCTTCTTCTGTAACAATGGCTGAAGCTATCCTCATTACAGGAACCCAATCCGGGTCTGTCATTTTGGTTACCAAAACCTCTCCTTTCCGAAACTTCTCAATTTTGGAAACATCAGGAATTATATGAATCCTACCTGTTCCTATTTTATTTCCAATGGCTGTTCCGGTTAAAATGGCTTTTCTTTTGTTTTTAATTTCATATTCTTCAAAGAATTTTTTTTCTTTGACGGCGTGAACGGTTTCTGGCCTAGATTGAACAATAAAAAGTTGACCTGTCTCTCCGTCTTTTGCCCACTCAATATCTTGAGCTAAACCATAATGTTCTTCAATGAGACAACCCCATTTAGTCAAAGTTAAAATTTCCTCGTCCGTTAAACTAAACTCTAATTGTTTTTTAAATGGAACCTTCACTTCTTTTAACCCTCCGTCTTTTGAATAAATATATTTTTTATTTTTCTTGCCCAAATTTTTAACAATTATGGCTTTATAACCTTGCTTTAAGGTGGGTTTAAAAATATAAAATTGGTCAGGAGTAATTTTTCCTTTAACAACCATCTCCCCTACTCCCCAGATAGAGTTAATTAAAATAACATTGGAAAACCCGGTTTCTGTATCTAAGGTAAACATAACCCCAGCTGAAGCTAAATCTGCCCTGACCATCTTTTGAACTCCGACAGAAAGAGCAATTTTAAGATGAGAAAATCCTTTTTCTTCCCGATAGGCTATTGCCCTATCATTAAACAATGAGGCCAAGCATTTTTTAATGGTTGCCAAGAGGGCTTGTTGGCCTCGAATATTTAAATAGCTTTCATGCTGACCAGCAAAAGAAGCAGAAGGCAGGTCTTCTGCAGTGGCTGAAGATCTGACTGCCACATCAGTAGATTCACTACCATATTTTTGAGATAGTTTTTGGTAAAACCTGAAAATTTCTTTTTCAAGGTCAGAGGGAAATTTTCCTCTTAAAATTAACCTGCGAGCAACTTTGCCTGTTTGTCTAAGACTCTTTAGGCTTTCTGGCTCAAATTTTTTAAAAAGCTCCTTTAGCTTTTTATCAATCCCGTTGGCTTTCAAAAAATACCAATAGGCAGAAGCGGTTAAGGCAAAGCCGTCTGGAATATTGATTCTCTTTTTAGAAAGTTTTCTTATCATTTCACCCAAAGAGGCATTTTTCCCCCCAACCAGAGGAACATCTTTGGCGGTAATCTCTTTAAACCAGAGAATATTTTTTTGAATCTCGGAAATCATATTAAAATTTTAGTTTTGTTAAATTATTTGCAATCGAAATAAGAATTTTGGATTTGTTTTTTTTAAGTCTTCATCTTTATTATATCTACGCTTTCTGGATTAGCCAGAGTCGAGAGGTCTCCTAGGGGTTCTTTAGTAAATAATCTTCTCAAAATTCGGCGCATTATTTTTCCTGACCTGGTCTTGGGAAGGTCTTCAACCAGATAAACTTCTTTGGGAAGGGCAATGGGACCAATTTCTGCCCTTATCTTGCTAATTATTACTTCTTTTATTTTCTGGGGGTGCCTTTTCTTTTTTAAAACCACAAAAGCAACCGGTACCTCTCCTTTGATTTCATCCGGTATACCGACCACTGCGCATTCAGTCACATCTTCATGCAAATTAATAGCAGCTTCTAATTCTCCGGTAGTTAATCTATGACCGGCAACTTTTATTACATCATCTACCCTACCTACAATTCTAATTAAGCCGTTTTCATCTTTAAGAGCAGCGTCAGAGGTAAAATAAACCTTCTTTCCATACTGACTCCAATAAGTTTTCAGATATTTCTGAGGATTTTTATAGACTTCCCTTAAAAGCCCGGGAGCAAAGGGAGGTAAAATAACCAGATTCCCTTCTTTATTCGGAGGTAAGGATTTGCCTTTTTCGTCCCAAATATCAACTTTCACTCCTGGAAAAGGCAGGCCCGTAAAAGCTGGTTTAAAGGGACCTACTCCTGGCAAAGAAGTTATTAAAATTCCTCCTGTTTCTGTTTGCCACCAGGTGTCAACAATTGGGCAACGCTTCTTGCCTACTTTAGTGAAATACCAACGCCAGGCAGCTTCATCAATCGGTTCTCCAACTGAACCTAAAATTTGCAAGGTATTAAATTTATATTTTGTGAGGAATTCTGCTCCGTATTTCTCAAACATTCTAATGGCGGTGGGAGCGGTATAAAAAGTTGTAACTCCATATTTTTCAATAATCTGAGCCCATCTATCTGGAGTTGGCCAATCAGGCGCCCCTTCAAAAATTAAAAAAGTTGTACCGTTAAGCAACGGAGAGTAACAAGAATAGGTGTGACCAGTTATCCAGCCAATATCAGCCATTGACCAAAAAACATCATCTTCCTTCAGGTCAAAAATCCATCTGCCGGTAAATTTGGCTTGAACCGTATAGCCTCCGCAGGTATGTACGCAACCTTTGGGAATACCGGTTGTCCCGGAAGTAAAAAGGATAAACAATAAATCTTCACTATCCATTATTGCCGATGGACAAAGCCTTCTTTCTGTTTCTAATAAATCATGAAATTTAAAATCCCTTCCTTTTTTCCAGGTAATTTGATTGTGGGCCCTTTCAACCACAATGACTTTTTTAACCTGAGTGTCTTTAATGCCCTCTTCAGCGTTTTCTTTCAGGTTTATAACCTTACCCCTCCGAAAATAACCATCAGCCGTAATTAGGATTTTGGCTTTGGTAATTTGGAGTCTTATTTTAAGGGCTTGGGGAGAAAAAGCTGAAAAAACAACAGCATGAACAGCTCCAATTCTAGCACAAGCTAACATTGAAATTATCACCTCAGGAATCATTGGTAGATAAATTCCCACCCTGTCTCCCTTTTTTACCCCTAACTTTTTTAAGGCGTTAGCCATTCTGTTTACCTGGCTATAAAGTTCATAATAGGTGAAAGTACGAGAACTTTCCTCGGTTGGTTCTGGTTCCCAAATTAAAGCTACTTTGTTTTTGTTGTGTTCTAAGTTTTTATCTAAACAATTTTCAGTGATATTTAATTTTCCTCCGATAAACCATTTAAAGTAAGGGGGTTGATGTAAAAAGGCTTTTTTCCACTTTTTGTGCCAAAATATTTCTCTGGCTAATTTCTCCCAAAATTTAATTGGTCTTTTTTGAGCTTCCTGATAAATTTTTTTACTTTTGACCCAGGCTCTTTTTTGAAGCCCTTTGCTGGGCCAATAAAGATTTCCTTTTTTAATCATAGTTATTCTGAAATTAATTTAATTTTGGCTATTTTGGCCATCTCAGTATTGATAGCCCTAAGATGTTCTTTATTTAAATTATGAATATTATTTTCTCCGCAGGCCCCGGCTATCATTTTTATTTCTTCGGTACAATTTCTAATGTAATTTGCAACGTTTTGAGAAGCTTCTTCAATGTTAAATTGTTTTCTAAATTTAATCTCCTGGGTAGTAATTCCCTGGGGACACCTCCCTAAATGACAAAGACCACAACGAGTACAACCCATCGCCACCAACAAAGGAGTAGCACAAAATACTGCGTCTGCTCCCAGAGCTAGGGCTTTGGCAAAATCTCCTCCTTTATTTAATCCTCCCCCAATCCATAATTCTTGCCCAGCTTCCATTTTATCTAATACGGCTCTGGCTCTTACCAGGGCAGATATGGCAGGTAGACCAACTTCATTGAGCATTACTTCGGGAGCAGCTCCAGTTCCTCCCTCTGTACCATCAATAGCAATTATATCGGGGTTAGCTTTTACTGCCCTCTTAACATCTTCCTCAACATCTCCTGCTGCCAGTTTTATAATAACAGGCACTCCTCCAGTAAGATTTTTTAACCAATCTACTTTTTTTCTCAAATCTTCAGGGCTTTTAATATCTAAATGGTAAGCGGGCGAATGAACGTCTTTTCCCCTTTCTATCTGCCGAACCTTGGCAATTTCATCGGTAACCTTTTCTTTGGGGAGTAAGCCTCCCTGACCAGGTTTGGCTCCTTGTCCTATTTTAATTTCAATTGCATCTGCCCTTTTTAAAATCTCCTCTGAAATTCCAAACCTACCGGTGGAATACTGAATGATAAGTTTTTTTGAAAATTTTCTTTCTTCGGGCAACATTCCTCCTTCACCTGTATTTTCAAGGGTGCCCGCTAGAGCGGAGGCTTTAGAGAGAGCAATTTTTGCCTCTTTACTCAAAGCCCCAAAACTCATAGCTCCAATAATAATTGGCGTTTCTAATTCTATTGGCTTTTTGCTGTTTTTCCCGGCAATGGTTTTGGAATTAATTTTTTCTTTAAAATAATCTACCGGCCGTTTTGCCAGTTGGGCCGGGATAAAAACTATATCGTCAAAAGAAACTCTGCCAAACTTATTAGACCTACCGCTGGCTGTCGGAACCTGTTTTGTTCTACCTCGAACCTCTTTTACCCAATCGTTATTCATGGTTTTTTTAATTATATCAAAAATTAATAAAAAATGAAAAAGCGCTCCAAAAAAAGTGCGCTTTTTTTTACAAAAACTTAGAGTTTTTTACCAACAAACTCAGCAAACTCAGCTAAGCGACAGGCATAACCGTATTCATTATCATACCAGGCTAAAACCTTCACTAAATTCTCAGAAACCATGGTTAAAGAAGCATCAACAATGGCTGAAAAGGTATTTCCAATATAATCTGAAGAAACCAGAGGAGCATCTTCTATTCCTAAAATACCTTTTAATTTTTCGCTTTGAGAGGCTTTTTTGAAAATAAAATTTATTTCTTCGGCTGTTGCTTCTTTTTCAACCTCACAAATGAAATCTAAAATTGAAACGGTTGGAGTGGGAACCCGAAGGGCAATGCCATTTAATTTTCCTTTTAATTCGGGAATGACCTTACCAATGGCCTTGGCAGCTCCTGTGGTGGTGGGAATAATATTCAGGTCTGCGGCCCTAGCTCGGCGAAGATCCTTATGGGGCAAATCTAAAATTCGCTGGTCATTAGTATAGCTATGAATCGTGCTCATAAATCCATTTACGATTCCCAAGTTTTCGTTTAAAACCTTAGTTACCGGAGCTAAGCAATTGGTGGTACAGGAACTCATATCAACAATGTCCAATTTTTTAGAATCAAAGTTTTCCTCATTAACTCCCAGGATAAAAGAGGGAATTTTATCCGGGTCTTTTGAGGGAGCTGAGATAATGACTTTTTTAGCACCTGCTTCTAAGTGTTTTTTGGCTCCTTCATATTTAGTAAAGAGACCTGTGCACTCCAAAACAATATCAATTCCCATTTTCTTCCAGGGTAATCTTTCTGGTTCAGGTTCAGCCAGAATTTTCACTTCTTTCCCCCCTTTGATACCATCTACCAAAAGCGAGTCGGAGGTAAATTTCACTGTTTTTTTATAGATTCCATAGACCGAGTCATACCTCAAAAGATGACTCAGGGTTTTAGCGTCTGTTAAATCATTTATGGCCACTACATCTAAGAAAGGATGATTGTCGAGAATCCTTCTAAGGGTTGGTCGACCTATTCGACCAAAACCATTGATGGCAATTTTAATCATAAGTTTTTAGGATTTAGGAATTTAGAATATAGAATATGGGATATAGGATTTTAATCTTTAATCCCTAACAGTTGGGAAATTTTTTCTTTGTCAAACCCTACCACAAACTTTTCATCAATTTCAATAACCGGCACTCCCATTTGTCCAGATTTTTGAATCATTTCTTCTCTGGCTTTTTTATCTTCGGCAACATTAAACTCCTCAAATTCTATATTGTGTTCTTTTAAGAAGTGTTTCAGACTAACACAAAAGGGGCAGCTGGGAGTACTAAAAACTTTAACCATAATTAAGCTTAGTTACTTTATATTTGGTCAATTAGGCTCCTAACCTCATTACAAATGTCAGCGGGTTGACCTCCGGTTAAACTACAAATCAAGGCTGTTAAAACCTCCTCTTCCCCCTCTTCACCTAATCTCGCCCCAGAGCCAACTCGAGAATACTTACATCCGAGTACTAATGTCGGTATACCGCCTGAGCTATATTTTTTAAATATATCCATATCTTCTCCTGAGTCCATATTATTATGAAACGATATCTGTTCTTCAAATTTTCCTGTTACGTCTTCTACTATTGGATGTTCCCATTGACAATGAGGGCATCCTTCTGAACCAAAGAAATATATAGCTGGTTTTTCATTTTCTTTACAGGTTTCATCTTTACTTACCAAGAAATTACCAATGGTGTATACTTGCTCTTCTTGGCTTTCGGGTTGGGTTTCTGACGCCCCTTCTAAATCATAGCCTTCAGGAAATAAAATCTTTCCATCTTTGGTTACATAAGAATCATATTCTTCCTCTCCAATTTTGAGATGAATTTTATAAACTCCGTTTTCCTCTTTTACATCTACTAAAGAAGCTATGAGGCCCTGGGTTAAAAGATTTTGGTTTATGTAGTCAATCGCCATTTGAGCTACCTGTTGAGAAGATAGAATCCCCGTGGATTCTGACGCGGGTCCCTGAGCTTCTTTCTGATTAACAAAAAACAAGGCTACGGCAATTACCAAGCTTACAAAAAGGATAGTCAGTGGTATTAAATATGTTTTAAGCTTTTCCATCATTTGTGTGTTTTACTATACAAAAAAATTTAATTTTTGTAAACCCCCACACCAGAAACTTGGTAGTGAGGGTAAGGCTTTAAAATTCTGTCCATTAGTTTTAATTGCTCAAATTTTCCTAGTTTTCCTTTTTGACAGGCTCTTTCGGAAAATTCTTCAATCCCATCTTTTCCCTTACCGTAAATTAAAAGAGGTACAGGTTCTGAACAATGTCTTTTTAGTGCACAACAAGTAGAATGGTCGGCGGTTACCACAATCGGGGTATCTTTGAGTTTTAAAATCGGTTTTAGATTCTTATCAATCTTCTCAATAAACTCTTTTTTTCCTAAAAAATTTCCATCCTCAGCTAAAGTATCTGTTGCTTTAATATGAAGAAAAACAAAATTGTATCTTTTAAGAGCTTTTCTGGCAGCTTTAAATTTCCCCTTTAAATTGGTATTTGGTTTTCCATTAGCCCCCCTCACCTTAATCAAATCCATACCTAAAATTTTACCAATTTGCTGATAAAGAAATTTCCCGGCAATACAACAAGCTTTAAGACTATATTTTTCTTTAAAAGAAGGTAATTGGGGTAAACTGGAAGCTCCTCTCACCAAAATATAATTAGCTGGAGGCAATCCCTGTTTTTCTCTTTTTTTGTTAAAGGGGTGTTCCCTCAAGCTCTGGTGGGCTTTCTCTAAAAATTCGTTTAATACCCTGGCTGTGAAGGCTGCTTTTTGGGTTTTATCAAAAGGTTTAATTTTTCTGGCTCTCTTTCCTAATTTTCCATAAAAGGGGTCTCCATCTGAAATATTGGGAGACAATCCCCTACCCCTCATAATAATTCCTAAACGATGCTCGGTTGCGCTTTTCAATAAAAATCTCACTCCCTTAATTTTAATTCCCCTGAGAGATTCAATTAAAGGTTCTGGGCTTTTAATTCTGCCTGCTCTTCTATCGATAATATTGAAATTTTTGTCGACGGTAGCGAAATTTCCCCGGAGAGCAACGTCACCTTTTTGGGCTTTAATCCCTGCCCCCGTAGCTGTAATAATTCCTCTTTTTATTTTATAACGTTCGGGATTATATCCGAATAATGAAAAATGGGCTTCCTCAGAAGTAGGGGTGGCCCCCTGAAATTTAACCTTAAGAAGACCGCAAATTCCGTTTTTGGCTAAATAATCTAAATTCGGAGTTCGGGCAGCAGCCAAAGGAGTTTTATTCCCCAATTGAGCAATTGCCCTATCTCCCAAACCATCAATAACAATTAAAAGAATCTTCATAGTTCTTCTTCAATTCTTAATAACCTATTATATTTAGCTACCCTCTCTCCCCTGGCCGGAGCTCCAGCTTTTATGAAATCTGCTCCCAGACCCACTGCTAAATCTGAAATAAAGCTATCGCAGGTATCTCCAGAACGATGGGACACCATTATCTTCCAGCCGTAAGATTGAGCAAGTTTTGCAGCTTCGATGGCTTCACTGACAGTCCCAATCTGGTTTATTTTCAGCAAAAGCCCATTGCAGGCTCTCGTCTCTTTTGCCTTTTTAATTTTCTTAGGGTTGGTTACCAAGAGGTCGTCTCCGAAAATAATATTTTTTTTCCCAAACTTTTTGGTAATTTGCCGGAAACCTGACCAATCTTCTTCAGAAAAAGGGTCTTCAATGGATAAAATCGGATATTTTTTAATTAAATTTTCGTAATACCTGAGAAGGCCCTCCGAAGTAAAAACCCCTATCTTCATTTTGTATTTTCCATTTTCATCACCACTACCAAAATTTTGGTGTGGGGGTAAAAAAAACTGAGAAGCTGCTACATCTAGGGCAATTTTTATTTTGTTTTGATAGCTAAGATTTTTAGCTGCCCCTAAGATGAGTTCTATTGCTTCTTCGGGTGCTCGGACTGGTGGAGCAAATCCTCCTTCGTCCCCAATATTAATAGCCAGCTCCAGGTACTTTTTCTTAATGATTTTTTTAAGCTCGTGATAAATCTCTCCAGCTACCTGGAGAGATTTTGAGATTTTTTTTACCTGAGGCACAACCATAAACTCTTGAAAGTCTAACTCATTTCCAGCATGGGCCCCTCCGTTAATAAGGTTAAGAGATAAAGCAGGTAAGGAAACTTTTCTTTTGCCAGCAATTTGAGAAATATGTTCCCATAAAGAAATATTTTTAGCCCGGGCTCCGGCTCGACAGGCAGCCATTGAGATGGGTAAAATAGCATTGGCACCCAGGCGGGATTTGTTGGTAGTTCCATCAAGTTTTATCATTAAATTATCTATCTCTTTTTGCTGGGTCGGGTCTCTACCTTTTAATTTTGAAGCAATAATTTGATTTATTTTCTTTACTGCTTTTAATACTCCTTTTCCCTGATATCTTTTCCCTCCGTCTCTTAATTCTATTGCTTCATATTTTCCCTTCGATGTTCCTGAGGGTGCGGAAGCTTGAAAAACTCCAAGATTGGTTATTAATTCCACTTCTATTGTGGGATTTCCTTTTGAATCTAAAACTTCTCTGGCTCTAAGGGAACTAATTTGAGAAATTGGCATGGTATTAGAAAAACTCAGGGTGGCTTTACTTTATACACTCCCCTATCAACTTAATTGTGGGGAGGTTTTTGTTCTTGGTTTTAAAGTTTTTGTAAATATTCATAAGCTGCCAGGGCGGCCTTGGCGCCCTCGCCGCAGGCGGTAATAATTTGTTTGTATCTACCCACGTTGACATCACCAGCAGCAAAAAGACCTGGTGTTTTTGTCTGATAGCTTTCGAAATCAACCTTTATTTCATCTCTTTCGTTAAAATCAACCAAATCCCTGGCAAAGGCAGTAGAGGGTTGAGACCCTATTTCCACAAACACCCCATCAACCGATAGAGTCTTTTCTTTACCTGTTTTTCTATCTTGATAAATTAGTGAATTGACAAATTTATCGCCCTGGATTTTTTTCGAGGCGGCATTAGTAAGGATTTTGACCTTGCTGATTTTCTCCACCATTGCCTGGTTGACTTTGTCAGCTTTAACTTTTGGACCGTACTCTAAAATATATATTTTTTTAGCTATTTTGGCTAAAAATATTGCTGTTTCAAAGCCTGAATTTCCACCCCCAATCACTGCTACATTTTTGTCTGGAAATAAAGCGCCATCGCAGACAGCACAATAGCTTAGGCCCTTTCCAATAAATTCTTTTTCTCCTGGAATTTCCAGGGGCCGAGGATCAGCTCCTGAAGCTATAATTACTGTTTTTGACTCAAATTTGCTTTTGCTCTGGGTTTGAACCAAAAACTTATTGGGGGTCTTCTGAATTTTTATTACCTCATCTCTTTCAATATCAATTTTTTGTTTCCTGAGGTGTTTTTCAAATTTTTGAATTAAGTCTAATCCTGAAATCTCTTCAAAACCTGGGTAATTTTCAATAGCTACCGCTTTTCTAGCAACCTGGCCTCCAAAATCTTTAGTAATTAAAAGAGTATTTAATCTTTGACGACCGGCGTAAATTCCAGCTGTAATCCCTGCCGGTCCCCCACCAATTATAATCAAATCATAGACCATAAAAAATGAATAAATGGATAGCCAATTTTTTACTTTTTGGAAGCTGAACGATCCTTTTTAATGTAAAACCTCTGGAATGGCTTTAATTACCTGAGTAGCCACCAAACCCTCTTTTAGTCTTTCAGCTGCCACCTCTCCTGCCCTACCGCTAATGTAAGCTGCTGCTTGGGCGGCTTTAAAGGGCTCAATATTTCTGGCAAGCAGGGCACCGCAAATTCCCGCCAGGGTATCTCCTGTTCCTCCCACTGACATATAGGGACTGCCTGCTTTATTAAGGGCAACCTCTTTTCCATTAGAAATAATATCTGGTTTTTCTTTGAGGAAAATGGTTGTTTGAAGTCTAGCGGCTTCTTCTTTAACTACCTCTATTTTTTCTGCGTGGGAAAGTTTGTAAATGGCTTTTTTTGTCAGAACAAAAAACTCAAAAGTATGAGGAGTAATTAAAAAGGGTCTTCCCCTAACTAATCCGGGGTTTTTTTCTAAGGCATGAATGGCGTCAGCATCAATAACAACCGGGACATCAACCTGAGAAAGGTATTCTAAAATTGTTTCTTTTGTTTCTTCTGATCTTCCCGCCCCTCCACCAATTACTACTGCCATATTTCCCTTAGATACTTCTTTACCAGATTCTGTGAAAGTTAGTAAGGTGGCTAAATGTTTCTTCTCTACTCTCTTTCCTTCAAGGGGGTAAGCAGCCAAGTCTGGGGTGAAAGAAGCAATAATATCTGCCGCCCTTTTGGGGGCGATGATTTGAACCATATCTGCTCCTGCGTTAAAAGCAGCAAGACCCGAAAGAGCAGGCGATCCCGAATAAAACTCCCCTCCCCCAATAACCAATAAAAGCCCAAAACTATATTTGGGGAAATAAGCGCCTTTTGGTCTTTCTTTATAAATATCTTTTAAAATGCTCTTGGTAACCTGTATCATATTTTATTGAGATTAATTTTAGGACCTTTGGGTTTATTGTAACACAAATTTTTCCAACAAAAAACAGCTTTCTGGTAAGTCAGCTGTTCTGGAGAATAATTAAATTACTCTTCTTTTATTATTTTTTTTCGCAAAAAAGCTGGTGTTTCCCAGAATTTCTCACGGGCTAACATTTCAGCTTCTTGAGCTTCGGCTTCCCTTTTAAGTTGAAGTGCATTTTTTCTAACTTTTGGCTCAGAACTCACCAACACCTCTCCTTCTTCTTTCTCTTGAATAATGGGCGTCTGAACGGGTTTTGTTATTTTCACTTTTATTAGTCGAGATTTTTTCTTTCTCTTCTTGCTTTCTTTCTTGGCAATTTTGGTAAAAACCTTCTTTGCTTTCCTGAATGCGGTTTTAGGACTTTTGGAAAGAGTTTGGGAAGAGGATTTGGGAAATTGTCTTCTTTTTTCTTTTAGCAGCTTTTCTGGGAAAAATTTTTGCTCTACAACCTATTGCCAATAAAGTAGTTTTGATAAAACCTGAATATTTAGGACTCTGGGAAATTCCGAAAATAATTTTTGCTTCTTTATTAACTAATCTAGAAATGGTCTTGGAAATTTGGGTAACTTCAGCTAAGGAAAGTTCTCTTTCGCCGGCAATATTAAGTAAAACCCCCTTGGCTCCGCCAATACTGTATGGATATAGAGGGTTATTGAGAACTTTTTCAATTAAATTCTTAGCTGAACCTCCTTTTCTTTCTACCCTGACCACATTTAGATAAGCTAACTTTCCAATTCCCTTTTCTGTTGAGGATGAAAATCCTGGTAAAACTGTTTTAAAATCAGCAAAATCAATATTGATTAAACCTGGCTCATAAATTNCCTCAATTATTCCTTCTAAACTTTCTGAAAGGGCTTTATTTATCGTAGAAAAAGCTTTCTTAAGAGGTGTCTTTCTATCAATGGTCTGGAAAATTCTTTCGTTGGGAATAACAGAAAAAATATTTAATTTCGATCTCGTCTTCCTCAGGGCCTCTCGAGCAATTTCCATTTTCTTTTTTCCTTCAAACTTGAAGGGTAGGGTAAAGATACCATAGGTAATGTTTCCGAGGTCTTTGGAAATTTTGGCGAAAATGGGGGCAGCCCCAGACCCGGTTCCTCCACCCAGGGAAACTACCAAAATACAGAGATCAAAACCCTCCAGGAGTTTTTTTATTCTTTCTCTATCTTTTAATGCAGCTTCCCGTCCCAATTCTGGATTCATGCCAGTTCCCAATCCGTAGGTAATTTCTTGACCGAACTGAAAACGTAAAACCTCTCTGCCAGCTGTTTTTAATGTCTGGAGGTCGGTATTAGCCACCACAAAAGAAGTTTTTTTCATTCGAGAGGCAATTTCAGAAACAATAGAGCTTCCTCCTCCTCCAATACCAATCACCCTAATTTTGATTTTTTTTGCAAAATGAGGGGAGGGAGCTTTAGGAAGAGGATGTAATCCTTTTCTTTTCTTAACCTTCTTGCTCTTCTTCCCAGAGGCGGGTTTTTTCTTGCTCTTTTTTCGTTTACCTTTAGCCATTGTTTTACTTTAAAACAAAAAAGGGATTTTTGTCAATTCAATAATTCAAGGATTATTTATCTTCCACCTCAAAGCCAATAGACTTTTCTGGCACTTCAGCTTCTTCAATCTTGCCAAACTTTCCCTCGTATCTTGAAATATTCTCTTGAAGGGCTTTTGTCATTCTTTTACAATGGCCAGGGCTCATTATCACTCTCGAGGTTAAGAGTCCTTCGGGTGGAGAAACTAAAAAAAAGTCTAAGACAAACTCTTCTTTAGTGTGCAAAACTTGCATCAAATTAGAATAGGCTCCCTTGAGTTCTTTTTCTCTGGCTCTAATTTTGAGTTTTCGCTCTTCTGCCATAATTTTACAATTAAGACCTTTAATTTAATGATTTTTCTATTGTAACACAATAAAAAGCCCGAGGAAACTCTCGGACAAAGCATTACCCCAGGTACTGCCATAGCACCATACTGTGCGTGGACGTGGCTAGCCCTGAGCTTGTCGAAGTGCTACGGGACCTGGACGCTGTTAGAACCTATTTTATAAATACAAAAAAACATTTTGAGATGCCAACTCTAATCATAATGTAATTTTTCTTACACCCCGCCTTTCACTTTCTCGTAAAATTGTTTGGGTTCTTCCTTGGGTTTAAACACTAAAACCCCGACCGCTGCTAATAACTTCCCGGTTAGACTCATCACATCAAGAAGAAGTATTCCTCCAGCGGTTTTTAAAATACCATGGAGTGGTCCTGAAATAATTGCCATGAGGATACCCACACCAATAAGCCAAGCTCGGGTTCGTAAGGCTCCTTTAATTCCGCCTTTTATCGCTTCGAGCAAAAAGATAATTGCAAGTATCCCCCAACCTATTAAGATAACAAGCACTATCGGGGGTTCTGAAATAGATGGCAAATTCATCAAAGTAATTCCTTCTTTTACACGATACTCAGGAAAAAAAGGGGTCATAATCAGAATAATTATATTAATTATTCCCAAAAAGAGAATAACTCCGATTCCAAGCTTCTGCTTTTTTGGCCAATACAAAGAAGCAGAAAACATGAACCCATATATAGCAGTTAATGTAAGGAGAAGGTTGCCAATGATGTATCCATATCTCATCGCTTGTGAAAATAACTCTTCTTTTCCTAGAATAACGTATATATAAGGAAATCCTCTTGACAATTCAAAAACACCCCATAAAAAAAATATCATCGTGAAGGATTTAAGAAGTATGTCTGTCTTTCCACCTTTTGAATAGTTTTTTTGGAGCCTGAGAGCAATCAGAAAAAAAATTAACCCCGACAAGAGGTAAACAAATAATCCATAAAAAATAGGTAGGGTCATTGTTCCTTTATATTAATTTTCGTTTAATCGGCCTTTATTACCATATTCTACCAGAATAAAGAACCCAAGAGAAGTTAAATTCTGATTTCAAATTGCTGCGGGGCTTGGTATCCTACGTCTTTTTTGACTTCGGACTACCTTTACGCCCTTTAGCGAAATCCTTCTTCAAGGCTACGGAAACAAGTCTTTTATAGGCAAAAGATTTACCTGAACCAGTTTTAAGATATTCTTCAAAATCTCTGGCTTGTTTTTCAGTTTCAAAAGCACAATACCATACTAATTTCCAGGGAATGTGTGGCTTAATGGATTTAACCTCTCCACTGTTGTGCATCTTTATTCTTGATTTCAAATCTTTTGCGAAACCGAAATAAAAAATATGAGATTTCTGACTTAACAAAATATAACAATAATACATAATGCTATTCCGTAGCCTTGGCGAAGGATAGCTGCGGGGCTTGGATTCGAACCAAGATTAGATGCTCCAGAGGCATCCGTCCTACCGTTAGACGACCCCGCATTGTTTTATATCTCCAAATACTTTCTAATGGCCATGAGGCTGGAAACCACACCCAGGCCAATTCCGGTAAGTAACTGAATTAAAAAGATAGTCCAGATATTGCTGAGAAAATATGTCCACATATCAAGCTCCGGAAATAAAATACTAATTTGGGAACCAAAAAACCAACAAACAAAAGTAAAAATTAAAAGAGAAATCAAGGCAGATAAAATTCCAAAGATGGTTCCCTGAAATAAAAATGGCCCCCTGATAAACCAGTTTGAAGCTCCAACCAGTCTTTGAATCTGAATTTCTTCTTGACCCTTCATAATAATCAATCTTATTGTATTAAACACCACTAAAAAAGAAAGAAAGACCAGTAAAACAGAAAAAACAATCCCGGATTTCTCCAAATTAGCGGTCAAAGAAAAGATTTTCTCGATAACAGGTTTTCTTTGATGATAATCCACTTTTTCAATTAAATAACCGAACAAAGAGTTATCCAGAAAATCAGAAACTGCTTCATATTGGGTTGGGTCAGAAGCTCTAATGTTTAAAGAAGCCAAAAAAGGGTTTCTTCCTACCTCTTCTAAGGAACGCATCAACACCGGATCTTCTTTGTGTCTTTGGATAAAATCTTGAAGGGCTTGCTCTTGAGAGACATATTTTACGTTTTGAACTTCGGGAATTTTAGACAGTTCTTCTTGGATATTTAGAATTTCTTGCTCTGTTGAGTTTTCTTTAAAGTAAACTGAAATGTCTACTTTTTCTTGAATACTGGAAATTAAAAAACTGCTTGCCTCTTTTAAAAGAAAAATTGAGGTGATTAAAGAAATTGTCAGAACCATAATAAAAACAGTGGCTGTTGCTGCTCCTCCATCCCGAAAAAGACCCTGCCAACCCCAACGAATTATTCTTTTTATAGAAACTAACATTTTGGTTTGAAATTTATAGTATGAATCTTCCTTTTTCCTGGTCTCTGATTATTTTTCCTTGCCCGAGAGTAATTACTCTTTTGCCAAGGGAATTAACTATTTCTTTATTGTGGGTAGCTAAAACCACAATTGTACCTAGTGTATTAATTTTTAATAAAAGGTGAATAATTTCAGAAGTGTTATAGGGGTCAAGATTACCGGTTGGTTCATCGGCTAAAATAACATCTGGTCGGTGGATTAGAGCTCGAGCAATAGCTACCCTTTGACGCTCCCCGGCTGAAAGTTCAGCTGGAAAATTTTGTGCTCTTTCAGTTAGACCAACAATCTCAAGAATCTTGGGAACGTCTTTTTCAATTTCTTGATTGCTTTTACCCAACACTTCCATTACATAGGCAATATTTTCATAACAGGTTTTGGAGGCAAGAAGTTTATAGTCTTGGAAAATAGACCCGATTCTACGCCGAAGTTCGGGTAATTTTTCTGGTCGAATCTTGTGAACATCTTGATTATCAAAAAAAACTCTTCCTCGAGTTGGCTTCTCCTGAGCTAAAAGCAATTTCAATAGAGTAGTTTTTCCTGCCCCTGACTTTCCTACGATTGAAACAAATTCTTTTTCATTGATTTTAAAAGACAAATCTTCTAAAGCGATGGTGTTTTCTAGATAAATCTTGGTAACGTTTTGAAATTTTATCATATTTTTTCTTTTAAATTTCACTTTTTATAGCTTTCAGTTCTGCCTTGATGAACTTATCTAAATTCCCATCTAAAACTCCTTCGGTGTCCGTTGTCTCAAAACCTGTTCTAAGGTCTTTTACTAATTTATAAGGATGTAACACATAGGACCTAATTTGGTTTCCCCAGGAAGCAGAAACTTTTTTACCTTTAATTTTGGCTAATTCTTTTTCTTGTCGGGCTTCTCTGAGCTTGAAGAGTTTAGCCACCAAAATCTCCATGGCTTTTTGACGATTCAATCCCTGGAGTCTTTCTAATTGACAGCTCACTTTAATTCCGGTGGGTAAATGAGTAATTCTAACAGCTGATTCTCTCTTATTTACATATTGGCCACCAGGACCTGAAGCTCTGAAAGTTTCTACCTCTAAATCTTCGGGTCTAATTTTAATTTCTGGCACCTCCTTTTCTGAAATCTTAGGAAGGACATCGACTAAAGCAAAGGAGGTATGACGAAGTTTTTGAGGAGAAAAAGGAGAAATACGGACTAATCGATGAACACCGGATTCTTTTTTTAAAAAACCAAATGTCCACTCTCCCCGTATTTCCAGAGTTACCGATTTTGTTCCGATTCTACCTTCCGGTCCCCCACCCTCGCCGAATGATTGCTGTAATACCTCTATTTTGTATCCCTTTCTTTGACAGTATCTTTCATACATTCTTAAAAGCATGGTTGCCCAATCTTGAGAGTCTCGACCCCCAGCCCCAGCTAAAATTGATAAGATGGCCCAGTTTTTATCATATTTGCCAGAAAGAAAAACCCGAAACTCTTTTTCCTCCAGCTCTTTTCCAAAACCCTCGATTTTCTTTTCTATTTTTTCCCCTTCTTTATCTGTTTTTAAATTATTTAAAGTCTGCTTAAGTTTCTCAAAGTCTTTTATCTCTTCTCTAAGATAGTTTAATTCCTGATTAACCTCTATTGCTCTTTTTTTGTCTTGCCAAAAATTTGCTTTTTGGGTTTCTTTTTCTAATTCTTTAACTTTTTTTTCTTTTTTGGCTAAGTCAAAGACGGTCCTCCAGCTTTAGGAGGCGATTTTCTAAATCTTTAATTTTTTCTTCAAGATTTTTCATATTATTTTTAAGAGCCGACGGTCAGATTTGAACTGACGACCTGAGCTTTACGAAAGCCCTGCTCTGCCACTGAGCTACGCCGGCAACAAAGAATTTATACAAATAGTTTTCCCGGGGACAGAAATTTTTCATCCATTCCATGGGCCCTGGCAACTGATTCAAAAGTAATTCTGCCTTTGGCGATATTTACCCCACTGCTGAAACTAGAATCAGCCAAAACAGCTCTCATGCCTTCTTGGGCATATTTTTTAATATATTCTCGGGTAGCTGAATTTAGAGCTCGAGTGGCTGTTGTCCCCACCATAGCTGGAATATTGGGGATGCCAATGACAATGATTCTTTTTCCAGACCTTGGAGCCTTTACTATGAAGGAGGGTTCGTGAATATTGGTGATTCGCGAAAACTCACAAACTCCTCCCTGGTCTATAGCAACATCACCTATTACCGTTCCTTCTTTCATTAGTTCCAAATCTTCATGTTTAATTAGTCTCTCAGCCCTTGCTCCGGGAATATAGATTGAGCCAATTATTATATCTGCTAATTTAAATCCTTGTTGAAGATTTTCTTTAGAAGACTCTAAAACTTGAACTCTCCCCCCAAAACAATTGGCCAGGGGTTGTAATCTTCTTTTAAGTTCTTCTCTTTTTTTATCTTTTAACTCCAAAATCATCACGCTTGCTCCGCGAGCAAGACTGCTATAGGCTGCATTTTCACCCACTACCCCTCCGCCAATAATTAATATCCTCCCGGCTTCTTGTCTTATCCTATTTATCATTTTATTCATAATTCCATCAGGTGAGCTCAGATAAACGCTGGCAATATCTACAATTTTTTGACCTGCTATTTCGCTCATTGGAGCTAAAAGAGGTTTTGTTCCATCTTCTAAAATAACTGTTTCGTAGGCAATAAAAACGCCTTTACTTTTAAGGGCTGCTTCCACTAAATTTTTACTGGCAGGGCTTGCTAGATGAAGATAAGTAAAAAGAGTGAGGTCGGGTCTTAGATATTTAAATTCATCTTCTTGGGGTTCTTTAACCTTGACCATTAGCTCAACGTTTTCCCAAACATCTCTAGCTTCTGGTAAAATTTTAGCTCCGGCCTCTTCATAATCTTTATCAGAAATTTGAGATAATCTTCCAGCATCTCTTTCTACATAGACCTGGTGACCGAGGCTCACCAGTTCTTTTATTGTTGTGGGAGTTAAACCCACTCGTGTTTCTGTTTTGTCTTTTATTTCTTTAACTGTACCAATTTTCATATTTTTATATTTTTATTTAATCAAGCGGGATACGGGAGTCGAACCCGCCTTTCAACCTTGGGAAGGTCGCGTTGAGCCACTCAACTAATCCCGCATTTTACTTCGTATCCATTCTAGCCAATTTTGAAAGTTCCAAAAACTTGATTCTTCTTCTTTTTTTAATTGTTCTTGTTCGGGAGGGATAATGACTACTTGGTTTTCGCCTTCTCTAATCAGACCTTGCTCTCGAGCTTGCTCTTCCCAATAACTTTCTTTACCTGTCTGGGAGATACCGGCTCGAAGCTGGGAATTTTTTTCCTCGAGCAGTTGAATTTCTTTCTCTAAACTTTCAATTTGAGTAAGAAGCTCAGCTCTTCTCTGATTTATTTTGATATTAAAAAAAACCAAAAGAGAAACTACCCCCAAAAGAAAGATTCCAATCAGAATCGAGCTTAAGAGGTTCTGATTTCCTCTTTTCTTTTTCTTCTTTTTTGCTATCATAGACTTGAACAGATTTTCTCTTTTAAAAAAATGAAGTTACAAAGAAAAAAAATTTTTAAATGGGTTTGGTTTATTGTGGTTTTTTTGGTAATTTTAAGCACAGTAATTCTTTTACTGTCTCCTTTGTTTTGAGCGAAGCGAGAAACAAGGTCCTAACGAGCCAAAAACAAGGTACGGTTCTTATTCTAAATAATTTTTGAATGATTTTCAACCCCTCTGGGCGCCAAGCGCCCTTTTCTTTTTATAATCGGGTTAATCCCTGAACATCTCCAAAAATACGCTGTTGGGGATAATAACTCTTCCTGTTTCTTTAAGTCTTTTCTTGCCTCTTTTTTGTTTTTCTAATAATTTTCTTTTTCTGGTATAGTCTCCACCATATAAAGGAGCAGTTACGTCTTTTCTTCTAGCTCTTATTGTTTCTCGAGCGATAATCTTTCCCTCAAGAGCAGCTTGAAGAGGAACGGAGAAAAGTTGGGGAGGAAGAATCTCTTTTAGCTTCCGAAGAATTCTTTTGCCTTCGGAAAATACTTTTTCTTTAGGAACAATTTTAGAGAAAGCCTCTTTTTTTTCTCCGGCAATTAAAATTTCTAACCTGATTAAATCTGCCTTTCTGTATCCCAGAAATTCATAGTTCATTGAGGCGAAACCCTGAGTTGCTCCTTTGAGTTTATCGTAAAATTCAACAATTATTTCTCTAAGGGGAATTTCATAAAATAAAAGGAGTTTATTGGAAAGAAGATATTTAGTTTCTACGTGCCTCCCCCCAGATTGTTTCAGAAGTTCCAATACTGGGCCCAAAAATCTTTGGGGGGTAATAATTTCTAACTTCACCCAGGGTTCCTGTGCTTCCTTAATTTGAGCTTTCTCTGGCCAATCACTGGCTGAATAAATAAACTTTTCTTTATCTTTGAAATCAATAATCTTACAAGAAACTTGGGGATTAGAGATTATCAGATTTAAGCCGAACTCCCGGCGAAGTCTTTCGGCAGTGATTTCCGTGTGAAAAGAGCCCAAAAATCCACAACGAAAACCTCGCCCCAATGATTCTTTCTTTTCAGGTTCAAAAGAAAAAGAGGGGTCATTCAGTTTTAACTCTGTTAGGCCTCTTTTTAATAAATCAAAATTGTCTGAATTTTCAGGATAGAAACTAGCAAAAACCATGGCTTTTGGCTCCTGGTAACCTGGCAGGGGTTTTACTGGCTGGCTCGGGGCTTGGGAGCCCGGGTGACTAATTATAGTGTCGCCTACTCGCACTTTTTCGGGTTCTTTTATGCCAGTAGCAATATATCCCATTTCACCAACTGTCAATTTTTCTTTGATAGTAAGCTCTGGACTAAAAATTCCAACCTCCTTTGTCTCTCCTTTAACTTTATTAGCCATCAGGTAAAAATTTTGACCCCTTTTAATTTCACCGTCAAATACTCTAACATAGGCTAACACTCCTTTGTAAGGGTCGTATTTTGAATCAAAAATCAGAGCACGAAAGACTGTCCTTAACTCTCCCTTGGGAAATGGTATTTTTTTAATTATTATTTCCAGCAGTTGCTTAGTGTTGGTGCCGTGTTTGGCTGAAATTAAAAAAACTTCTTCTTTTGGAATCTGAAACAGAAAAGCCAGCTCTTCTTTTGTTTCTTCAATTTTAGCCTGGGGAAGGTCAATCTTATTCACAACTGGTATTATTTTTAATTTTTGTTTTTGAGCTAATTCCAAATTATAGATGGTTTGGGCCTGAATGCCCTTGGTGGCATCAACCAATAAAACCGCCCCTTCAACTGCAGCTAAACTCCTTGATACCTCATAATTAAAATCTACGTGCCCTGGAGTATCAATTAAATTAAGAATATAGGGTTTAGAATTAAAGCGATAGCTCATTCTGACAGGTTGCATTTTAATGGTTACTCCTCTTTCCCTTTCCAAGTCCATCATGTCCAGATAACGGGGTCTCATCTTTTCTGGAGGGATGGTTTTTGTCAATTCCAAAAATCTATCTGCTAAGGTAGATTTTCCGTGATCAATGTGAGAAATTATAACGATGTTTCTAATATTTTGAGTAGAGCGAGAAGTGTCTTGGAGTGAAGTAGAAAGCATATTTTTCATTTCTTCTCTTCAAATTAAGAAATTTACAAGGGACGGGTATCTGTTAGTTTTTTAAGAAGGAAAACCAAAAGTAAAATACACTGAAAAATAGAAGATAAAGAAAAAGCTAAAGGTAATCCCAAAACCTCAATTTGTTCAATACCCTCCATTTTAAAAAATTCTTTAAACAGAAACTGAAAGTAATTTGGAGATTTCAAGAGTTCAACAAGGGTAAAGCTTAAAATAATATTTAAGGTAACGGCAAAAATAGTAATCAAAGTTGGGGTTTTAGTATCTTGAAGAGCAAAAAAAGTCCGCAAAATCAAAGGAATAACACTGGCTGCCCAAAGACCCAAACAAAAAAGGCCCAGAGAAGCAGCTGTAAGTCTTACTGCCACATTACTAAATTGGCTGGTTCCCAAAATCAAAGCTCCTAACTGAGAAATGATTATTATTATCTGGGCTTTTAAAATAAAAATTAAAAAACTAATGGGAATAATTAAAAAGAGTATCTTTCTGAAAACCGAGAAAAAAATACCCACAAACTCTTCTTTTTTATCTTTAGCCCCGGTTGCAGCAAGTCTAGGAAAACCAGCCACCGCCCAAGAAATTCCAATAATACCAATTGGAAAATACTGAATGTTGTTAGCAAGGTTAAAAATGGTAATCGACCCCGAAGACAACATAGAGGCAATGGCGGTCATAAAAATTAAGTTTATTTGCTGAGCTGCCATTCCAAAAATTCTCGGAACCATTAAAGTAAAAACTCTTTTTAATTCTGGAGTCTTAAAATCAAAAATTGGTTTGTATCTAAATCCGCAGCTAATTGCTGAGGGGATCTGAATAAAAAAATGAAGGGCGGCTCCCAAAATTACTCCCAGGGCCACTCCCAGAATCCCAAAGTAAGGAGAAATAAAAATTATACCTAAAACTATACCTAAGTTATATAAAATTGGGCAGATACTATATACTAAAAATCGATTAAAATATTGCAAAATTCCAGAAAAAATAGAAGATAAACCAAAAAAAATCGGACTTAAAAACATCAAGCGGGTAAGCAATATTGTCTGGGTCCTTTGTTGAAAATTAAAACCAGGGGCTATTAGTCTTATTATCGAAGGAGTAAAAATAAAAAGGGCCAAACAAAGAAAGATTAATAAAAATAAAAAGATGTTGAGGGTATTGTTAGTAAACCACCAGGCCCTTTGTTTTTCTTTAGAGTAGGTTTCGGAAAAAAGCGGTAGAAAAGCTACAACAATGCCTCCCCCAATTAAAACATTGTAAACTAAATCCGGAACTCGAAAGGCAGTAAAATAAACATCTAAATCAGGACTGGCTCCAAATTTAGCCATTAAAAGCCCATCTCTTATTAACCCTAAAACACGACTAATTAAAGCTGAGATACCTAGAATCAGCGCTCCCTCGGCTATTGATTTGGTTTGAAAGTTTGAAAGGCGATTCCACATAAATTTTAATTTATTTTAGTATTTTATTATTAGTTTCACAAATGCTAAAAATGTGCGGAAATTTTTCCTGCACAAATAAAAAAGCTCAAGCAGGCAATAAGCCGAATTCTGTTCCCCGCACCACATGGTGCCGGGCGGCAATCATCTGTCTAGCCCCTCGATTACTCTCGGGGTCTTGCGAACGACTTTTACATTTGGGCAAATCCGGAGATTGCCAAAACGTTTGTTCTTGCACCCGATAAGGATTTAGCCGTTTCACCCCAGGGATTTCTCCCTAAGCTCGCCCGCCTCTACTAAAGTTTTGGCGGGCGCCCTTGCGCTTTCGCGCTCGGGCGTCTCTGTTCGCACCTCTACCATTGCTGGCGACGGCTGTTAGCCGCTATCTTTTTTGATTCGCCAACTAACAAAAGCTAATTGACGAAAAATGGTGTTCGGACTTTCCTCCCCTCCTTCGCTGAAAGCTACGGAGGAGCGATTGCCTAAACTGCTTGAGCAAGTATATTCTAACAAAACAAAAGAAAAAGTCAATATTAGATAAAAAAGAAGACGGAAAAATTTCCGTCCTGTTGCTTATAAAAAGAAAGGGGAGAAATCAAAGAAGATAGAAGGGTTTTTTATTTTCAATATTCACCTTGGCAAAGGCGAAAAAGTTTTTTAGTCCCCTCCATTTTTCGTCTAACTCCAAATTGGAATCGAATTCGCCAGATGCTTCTATTTCTCTCCAGATATTACAGGTACATTGACTAATAATCAGTGAAACAAGCTCGAGAGCGTTTATTTTAAATTGGTCTCTTTTTTCTTCGTTGTCAAGGTTGTTTAGCCTTTCTTGTGTTTTTTCAAACACCTGCCAGATGCCTTTTATACCCTCTTCTCTTTCAAAGGGAATTTTCTTCCAATTTAAGCCAAACTCGTCTAGGTCATGGTTCACTTTTTTTCTTTCCCCCTTATTTTAAAGGAGCGATTTTATTTTAAGACATTTCAGTAAAAAATCAATATATCAAAATAGTTTCTGAGACCTGGCTTCTCGGTCTAAAACTTCGTTAACCAAACGGTCAGCTTCTTTGTTTTTGTCCCGGGAAATAAGCCGAAATTTAACCTTTTTAAAATCTAATTTTAAATTCCAAGTCTTGAGAAACAGGGATTGAATTTTAGGTTCTAAAATTTTATATTCGCCTTTTAACTGTTTAATTAATAATTCCGAATCTGTCCTTAATTCCGCCTCAGAATTTTTAGTTAATTTTTTTCCAAAAAGCTGTTTAAATTTTTTTAGGGCAAAAATAACAGCCTTATACTCAGCTTCGTTATTGGTTATGTTTTCCCCTAAAAATTCTGAATACTTTTTAATAATCTGACCTTTCTCATTAAAAAATAAAATTCCAATTGCCCCGGGCCCTGGATTGCCCCTAGATCCCCCATCTGTATAAACAATGATTTTTTTCATAATTTGAGCGAAGCGAAAATTATCCCTAGAGGTATAATTTGAGCGAAGCGAAAATTATCCCTAGAGGTATAATTTAAAATATTTTATGAGACACTCTTTAAATTTTATCAGGTTTTGATTTTTTATTCTAAAGCCGGCAGCGGGAGGATGTCCTCCGTAGGTTTTTAAAAGTTGATGACAACCAATCATTGCCTTCACCCCATCCATGTTAGAGGGAACCCTAACGGCTCCAGCAGATTCTTCTTGCCCTTTCTTAAACAGAAAAACGGGTTTTATATATTTTTGACAAATCCTGGAAGCTGCCGGACCCAATAAAATCAGGGGCCAGGTTTTGTCTCCTTCGAAAATAATTTTTTGAGATTCGTCTATTCTTTCTTCTATTTCTTTTGTTACTCTTTTAATTTCTTCTTTTCTTATTTTTGCTCTCTTTATTAAATTTTTAGCTTTCTTTTGGGATTCTTCCGAATCTTTTTCTATTAAAAGCAGATAGGTCTCGTTTAAGTGATTTTTGGTTAAACCTGAATTCAGGGGAGAAATAATTTTCTGGCGTACTTCGCTTAGGTTAAAATTCTTAAATTGGTTAATTTTCATTAAACTTTTTAACCCCTCTCTTTTTGTGAAATCAAGCGCTAAAATTCCCTCTCTGACTAACTTTTCGTTCTCATCACGAAGAGCCATTTGGTCAGCCAGAGTAGCAATAGCTACTAATTCTAAAAATTTCTCGGGCCTAAAACCTTTCCCAATGCTGGAAAATAAAACTTTTGATAACTTATAAACAATGCCAGCGGTGGCTAATTCCTTAAAGGGATACTTATCTCCTCTTTGTCGTGGATTACAGATTAGGGAAGCTTCGGGAACTTCAGGAAGCATCTTATGATGATCGATAATTAAAACCTCAAAACCCATATCTTTTGCCATTTTTACCTCTTTAACATTCCCTACTCCGCAATCTAAAGTAATAAAAAGGGCTGGGGAATATTTAGACAATATCTTGAGAGCCTTTTCGTTAATTCCGTATCCTTCTTTTTCTCTGTCTGGGAAATAGACCCTAACGATTCTGGCTTCCAATTGCTCTAAACTTTCTTTTAAAACAATAACTGATGCTATTCCATCGGGATCAGCATCACCATAAAGAATTATTTTTTCTTTGGACTGAACCGCTTTTAAAATTCGGTTGGCAACCTCCCTTAGGTTTTTAATGGTTCGACTATGCTCACTACGAATTCGACTGAGCTCAGCCGAACATCTTTTCCTGAGCGAAGCCGAAGGATTAATTTCAGCTTTCATTTTTTTTATTTTTTTAAAGCTTCCAATCCTGGTAATTTTTCGCCAGATAAAAAATCGAGCATAGCCCCACCTCCTGTAGAAACATGGTCAATTTTCTCTAACACCCCAAACTTACCAACCGCAGAAACAGTATCTCCTCCACCCACTATAGTAAAAGCAGGATAATTTTTGATAACAGCCCTGGCTATTTCTCGAGTACCTGCTTCAAAGGGTTTTTTTTCATAAACCCCCATGGGACCATTCCATAAAATCATTTTGGCTTCTCTTATAATCCTGGAAAAAACCTTAATCGTTTCGGGGCCAAGGTCATAGATTTCCTCATCTTTGCGGACCAAACCCGGAGCTGCCTTTCGAAAATAACCCTCTTCAATACCTTTTTCCATATCTGCTAAAGATATGATACTGTCAATGGGAAGATGAAGCTTGGAATCAGTGAGTTGGATTCTTTCAATCCTATCTAAAACTTCTTTTTCCGGCAGAGGTTTTCCAACGCAAACCCCCTTTGCTCTCAAAAAAATATTAGAAATTTCTCCTCCCAAAAGTAAGTGGTCAGCCTTTTTTAAAAATTGCTCGATTGTTTTAATTTTAGTGTCTATTTTTACTCCTCCAATTATCACTACCAGGGGATGCCATGGTTCTTGCAAAACTTTAGAAAGAATTTTTATTTCTCTGGCAAGTAATGAGCCGGCGCCCGATGGTAAGTATTTAGTTATGCCCACGACCGAAGCGTGAGCTCTATGACAAACCGCAAAGGCATCATTAAAGTAGAAATCAGCTAATTGAGCCAGCTCTTTGGCGAAATTTAAATCTCCTTCTGTTTCTTCTCTATAAAATCTTAAATTTTCCAACAGAATTACTTTGCCGGGCTTTGTTTTTTTAACTTCTTTGGCGATATTTTTGCCAATACAACCTGGCAAAAATTTTATCTCTTCTTTCAGTAATTCGCTCAACCTTATTGCTACAGGCCTAAGGCTGAACTGTTTCTCTCTTAATCTTGAGTCTTTGGCTTCTTCTGGTCTCCCCAGATGGCTCATTAAGATTATTTTGGCTTTTTTTTCTTTTAAATATTTAATAGTTGGAAGAGTTTTCTCAATTCTAAAATCATCTAAAATATTGCCTTTTTCATCGAGGGGTACATTGAAATCACATCTCACCAAAACCGTTTTTTCTTGCAAATCAAAGTCTCTTAGGGTCTTCATTTTTCTATTTTTTTTAAAGATTCCTCTAAAACCTTTTTTAACTCTTTCAAATTTACTTCTTTCCTTTTCTTTTTTTTCTCGGTTGGTTTTTTGGTAGAAGAAAAGGAAACAACATCACTCCCAACAGCTTCTTTCAAAGAAACGGACTGGGTCTTTTTTTCTACACCCGCTCTTTCTTCTTCTCCTTCTTTCTTCTTTTTCTTAAGACAAGATTTACAGTAAACCGGACGGGTACCATCTGGTGGAAAAACCACTTTTGTCCATTTTCCGCATGAAGAACATTGGGCGTCATATAAAACCGGAGGGCCGGTTTTTGGTTTCTCTTCAAATTTTAAGAATCCCACCCAGCGATTAATTTTTTCTTCAACAATGGCTCTTTTGGTGCCATATCTTTCTTGTGAAACCTTAATAATTTTGTCTTTATTAGACGCTTCGACAGGTTCAAAGGGAGCTAAAGTTTGAGCAGAAAATGGTCGCCCGGCTATTCCCTCAATCATTAATTTTAGGTAAATATTATACTTGGTAAGATTGACCAAGTCTTCAGCTATAAACTTGGGAGCGAATTCTTTTTCTAAAAATTCGGAGTCTTCAGCTCCCACCCGAAAGGCAATTATGGTTCCAACGTTTCCAAAAACAGCATCTCTCACACTTTCTTCCATTTGGGCAACGTATTGATGACCCAGGATTAAAGAAAGTCTATATTTCCTTGCCTCAGACAAAATATTAACAAAAGCCTCTGTGGCGAAATTTTGAAATTCATCAACATATAAGAAAAAATCTCTTCTTTTTTCTTCTGGAATATCAACCCGGGACATGGCAGCTAGCTGTAATTTAGTAATTAAAAGAGCTCCCAATAAAAGAGAATTGTCTTCTCCTATTTTACCTTTTGATAAGTTCAAAATTAGAATTTTTCCTTCATCCATTACTTTTCTCATATCAATTTTCGATTTCACCTGACCAATAATATTTCGAACTAAGGGAGAGGAAATAAATTGACCCACTTTATTTTGAATAGCAGCGCTAGCTTCTACTTCATATCTTTGAGTATAGCGGGCAAATTCCTTCACCCAGAAAGACTTGACCATGGGGTCCGTTACACTATCAACCACCTTCTTTCGATAGTCGAGGTCAGCTAACATTCGATTAATGCCCAATAGAGTAGAGCCCGGGTATTCGAGAAGAGCTAAAATACAATTGTTTAAAATGTATTCCATTCTGGCCGACCAAACATCGGGCCAGATTTTTTTGAAAACACCCATGAGGCCAGAAGCTACTAAATGCCGATGATCAGCTGTTACCTGTTCCATTACATTAAAACCTAAGGGGTAATCCACATCAGCCGGATTGAAATAAATCACATCGTTTACGCGCTGAGAAGGTACGAAATCCAATAGTTTTTCAGCTGCTTCACCATGGGGGTCAATGAAACCCACTCCTCTACCTGCCTGAATATCCTGGATGGCCATATTCTCCATCATTGCGGTTTTTCCCATGCCTGTTTTTCCCACCAAATAAACATGCCGACGCCTATCATCGGTTTTAATTCCGAAGCGCTTTCTTTCGTTCCGAAAAGTAGTTTCACCAAAAAAAACTATTTCGTTATTGTTCATGGTTCTACGAATCGCTAATTTTTCTAAATATATGAATAAGTTTAGGCAATTATTCAGTTGGTAGACCCGGAGGCGGTCCTCCTTTTTTAGCCTCAATTGGGGTTATGGCAGGAGTTACAGCTTCAATTTTGGCTGGAAAGTGATAAAGAGTAGCCAATTCTTCACTATTTAAGATAATGGTGCCTCTAATGCCAGGACCTCTCGGGGCTAAACCAAAAGGCCAGAAAGGCACCCCGTCTTCTGTTCTGGGAAACAAAGAAGGAAGTCTTTCAATATAATTTCTAAATTGCTTTCGTTTCCTTAAAAATAATCTTCGCTCCTTAAGCCAATAATGAATTCTGGTTCTGGTTGGCCCCCAGAACACAAGACTATTTAAGTTTTCGGTCATAAAATGGTTAAAGTAAGACCTGATAATTTTATAATTACCACGATTATGGGGCTCTTTTCTTTTATAAAGATAGACAATTCTTATCCAGGTTCTGAAGCCCTGTTTGGAAATCTTATTTTCAACTCCTTTTAAAACTTCTCTCTCCCCCGGAGTAAGTCTTAACTCTGGCGCTATTAAACCTACTTCTTCTTTTGGAGGAGGAGTGATGGTTCCTGTAATCAAGAGGTCAGCAGCTTCCCGCCAGACAACCCTGGCTGGTTTTTCAGCGGGTCTCTTGGCTAGTTGATTAGCTATTTTTTTTCCTTTAGTAATCCAGGGGATATCTCCATTGGTAATTGGGGCAGCTACAATTTGAAACCAGAGCTGCTCAGCCGGTTTTAATTTTGCCATTGCTTCCAGGAGAGAATCTAGGGGGTCGAGTCTTTTCTCTTCTTTAATTATCTCTGGTCTTTCTTCAAAAAAAGCCGAATAGGTCTTGAATGGCAAAATATCATCTTTCATGGTGCTGTAATCTTCGCTATAAAGGTCCCATTCTGCATTGGGAACGTCCTGGGGAACCTGCCTTGTATAATCATCAACCACTGAAATCTCAATTTCAGGATAATGAGAATAAATGGTAGCCTCAATCATATCGCGCCAAACTGCCAAGATTCTCATATAAAAATGAATTTTTCCTCCAATGCTTGCCATTTCAAAAGACATCCAGTAAGGACCCTTGATTAACTCTCCCTCACACCATCTTTCTCTCCAATTGGCGCCATCATAAATACCCCAAAGGACATTAATAATGTCTTCCATTGCCCGAAAGGGTTTTAAAATTTCTTTTGGAGGTTTAATTTCTAACAATATCCATTTTTGCTTTTTATACCACATCTCCCATCTTATCCACCACAAATATATTGTTTTAAAGGGGAAAACAAGAATTATGGGAAGGAAAAACCACCACCAATTTTTTAAAAATAATAATATAATTGTCAAAAGAGTCATTTAAAAAAGATAGATTGTATTAAATTAAACCAATATTCCCAATTTTCCCGAATAAGAAAGAATATTCCCAGGGCCAGGAAACCTATCAAAAGAAAAGCAAGGCCATAGATAGCGCTTAGCATTAATCCTATTATATGCCTTTTTTCAGGATGCATTGGTCTTGACCATAAAGAACAAAGATAAAAAAAGACCAAGAAAAAAACAGCAGTAAAAGAGAGTAAAATTTTCGCACCTGTGTCAAAGGTTATCATTATTTCTTGAGAAAGTATTTTCCCCGAGAGTTTCTTAAAAAATATTTATTATTACTCAAATTAAGCAATATAGTATTTTCTTTCACAATACGTCTTTTACGAGCTTCTTCTAAAATTTTTTCTCGCGAAAGCGGCTTTCCAACTTCTTTTAAAATTCTCGTAATCACATCTTTAACGGTCCCTGGTTGGTATCCCCATTCTTTTAAAGCATAAAGACCCCGACCAACTAAAACGAATCGGGGGTCACGGATTAGTTCATTATGAACGGTTGAAACTAGGGCTTGAGGAGAAATTAAATTGGCCACCTCAGTAAAGTGAAGTGGTCTTTTTTCTTTTTTAAAAACTAAATAAGCTTTGTCTTTTACGCCACGAGGATTTATTTCTGGCCATTCTCTTAAGCCGAATTTCCCCTCGGGTCCCTGTTCAATTAATTTGGAGACCTCAAGGTAAGAAAAAAGAGCTTGGGGATTTAAAGAAAAAGGAGGATTATATTCTTTAAGGCCCAGGGGTTGATTGCTGGTTAAAAGTTTATTATAGAAATCTTCAATAACTTGCTGGGCGGTTTTTAAAGAATGATTTTCTATTGTCCAGAGGGAATGAAGGTTTTGGTTTTCTGAAAATCTCTCAAATCTATCGGATAAGTTTAGCAAGAAAAAAACATGGGGGTTAAATTTTTGACCTCCCAATTGAGAAAGCAAAGGTTCTTCTTTTTTTAAATTACCAAATTCCTTTAAAGATTGATTAAAGTATTGAAAAATTTTTTGATGTTTTTTTAATCCGGGGCTTAACCTTAAGATTCCGTCCATTTCTATCTGGCGCACCCTTTCTCTGGTTATACTATAACTCTCTCCGATGGCCTGCAAGGTTTCTCGTTGGCCAGCCTTTAAACCAAAACGTCGCGAAAGAACATCTTTCGTTCGGCCTGGCAAGTCTTCAAGAAGTTCGGAACAAATTTTTGAATAGTTAAATATCATTTTTTTTATTTAAGCACGCTTTAATAAGGATGTCAATTCCGTTACCCTTTAAATTTATCAGCCATATTTGGGCCAACAACATTTTTTATATTTCATTGGCTTTCCATTTTTTGGGTTTATTTTACCACAGGGACAGGGATCATTTCTGCCCACTTTTTGGCTGGGTGGTGGTCTTTTGGGAGAGGATTTTGGTAGAGAAGTTGATGCTGGAGCCGAAAGAGAAGAATCTTCTGGGAGTCGGGGCTTTATCCTTGCTTTTAAAATTGTATTGACAATCGCTGAATCAATGGTTGCCAAAAGTCCTTGAAAGAGTTTATGACTCTCTCTTTTATATTCAATCAGAGGATCTAATTTACCATAAGCCCTTAATTTAACAGAATCTCTTAAAGAATCCATATTCTCTAAATGCTCTATCCAAAGCATATCGAGAGCTCTCAAAGAAATAATTTTTTCAACCTCTCTCATATTATTTTCTCCGAGCTCTCTTTCTTTTTTTAAATAATCCTCCTTACTTAAACCCTGTGCCTGAACCAATTGCAGGATATGGTTTCTTAAGCTGTTTTTATTTTTGGGGTCTGGGTTTTGAGACCTTTCCAAAATCTCTCTTCTTTTTTTGTAAATAATTTCTCGATGTTTATTAAGAACATTATCATACTCCAAAAGATGTTTTCTTAAATCGAAATTAAATCCTTCTATTTTTGCCTGGCTGGCTTCCACTCCTTTTGAAACCAAACCTGCTTCTATTGGTTCGTCTTCAGGAATTTTTAAAGCCGACATTAAAGACTGAACTCTTTCTCCTCCAAAAATCCGCATTAAATCATCTTCTAAAGAAATAAAAAATTGAGAAGAACCAGGGTCTCCCTGTCTACCTGCTCTTCCTCTTAATTGATTGTCGATTCTCCGGGCCTCGTGGCGCTCGGTACCAATAACATGGAGGCCTCCTAATTCTTTTATTTTTTGAGCTTCCTGAAAATTTGGAGGATTTCCTCCCAAAACAATATCTACTCCTCGACCCGCCATATTGGTAGCTACTGTCACTGCTCCTAATTTTCCTGCCTGAGCAATAATTTCTCCTTCTTTCTGATGGTTTTTGGCATTTAAAACCTGATGAGGAATTCCTTCTTTTTGAAAAAACCGAGAGAGCTCTTCATTTTTTTCAACCGAGCGAGTTCCAACCAAAACTGGTTGACCTAATTTATATCTTTTTCTTATATCTTCAACAACGGCCCTCAGTTTACCGGTATTGGTTTTGTAAACCTTATCAGGCCATGATTTTCGAATCAGAGGTTTATTGGTGGGTATAATTACGACATCCAAATTATAAACTTTATCAAATTCTTCGGCTGAGGTGACGGCAGTTCCTGTCATACCAGCTAATTTTTTATACATTCTAAAAAAATTCTGAAAGGTAATAGAAGCTAAAGTAACGGATTCAGCCTGAATTCCTACTCCCTCTTTGGCTTCAATTGCCTGATGAAGACCGCCCGACCAGCGCCGGCCAGGCATCAATCTGCCGGTAAACTCATCTATAATAATTACCTGACCATCTTTGATAGCATAATCTCTATCTTTTTTAAAAAGAGTTTGAGCTTTTAAGGCTTGTTCTAAGTGATGTAAATACCTCATTCCTTTTTGTTCATAAATATTTTTCACTCCTAAAATATTTTCCACCCTATCCACCCCCTGTTCGGTTAGGGTAGCAACTCGCATTTTTTCATCAATCTCGTAATCTTTTTGGAGTGTTAATTTGGGAATAATTTTAGCAAACTCTTGATACCACTCTGAACTTTTTCTATCTGGTGCTGAAATAATCAGAGGAGTTCTAGCCTCATCAATTAAAATCGAATCAACCTCATCAATAATGGCATAGTTAAAGCCTCTCTGAACCTGATCTTTTAAATTATAAACCATGTTATCTCTAAGATAATCAAAACCAAACTCGTTATTTGTTCCATAGGTAATATCAGCGTCATAGGCTTCTTTTCTGCTGCAAGGACTTAAAAAATCTTCGACAACATAAAAGCCCCCCAAACTATCTCTCATCTTTTCGACTTGGTCGGGGGGTTTTTTGTATTCCGGATCATATAAAAAAGATTGCTGATGATTGAGACAACCTATGCTCAGGCCGAGAGCATGATAAATTTGCCCCATCCAAACTGTATCTCTTCTGGCTAAATAATCATTAACCGTAACTAAGTGAACGCCTTTTTCCTCTAAAGCATTTAAATAAAAAGGTAAAGTGGCTGTCAGGGTTTTTCCTTCTCCGGTAACCATTTCAGTTATTTTTCCCTGGTGCAAAACAATTCCGCCCATTAACTGGCAATCATAATGACGCTGACTCAATGTTCTTTTGGCAGCTTCTCTGGCTATAGCAAATGCCTCTGGTAATAAATCGTCAAAATTTTCTCCCCTCTTTAACCTGTCTTTAAATTCTTTCGTCTTCTCTTTTATCTCCTCATTGGAAAATTTCTCAAATTCATTTTCGAGCAAGTTTATCTTTTGAACCGTAGGTTTGATTTTCTTTAAATATCTTTCGTTAGCATCTCCTAAAATTTTAGTTAAAAATCGCATATTTTTATTATATATTCACAAAAGGATTAAAAAAAGAAGGAGCTTTAGGGGCCCCTTTAAAAGAATTTAGGTCTTTAAAATAAAAGAAGCGAGATAAAACACTATTCCCTTTTCGTCTTCCCAGATTTCCCTAAAAATCCTTTTCTGAAAAGAAGGCAGGATCTTTTCGTAGAAAGCTATGGCTTCCTCCTCATCTTCACCCGTCTCAACTAATAAACCCACTACTCTAAAGCCTTCTTTTGACCAGAGGTTTTTTACCTCTGATAAAGAAGCTTCAATAAGATTTTTGCCAATACCCTGTCTTTGATTTTCGCTTCGGACAGCAATTGTCGAAATTTCAAGTAAAACTTCTTTATTTCTTACCTCGTAGGGACTCAAAACAATAAAGCCCACAATGGTACTGTCTTTCTCAGCCACAAAGCACTGAGGAGCAAAAGGTCCTTTGCCCTCCACCCAGCTCCTCATCTGTTCGGAGGTGAGCTCCGGGTATAGTTCTTTTTGTTCGATGGTTAGGGTTTCTTTTATCTCATCCTCTTTCATTTTTCTGATTCTCATTCAATCACCTTGTCTGTTTTTGAGCTGTCTTTATTTTACTAATCTTTTCAAAAAAGTCAAACAGAGACCCGTCCTCTGTAAATTCATTTTTTAAGTTTATAAAAGAAAAGTGGTGGTTTGTTCCATCATTTTCGTCCCCATTTTTTTTGAACTATAGTCAGTATAATTTCTTTCTTTGTTTGGGTCCAAAAATTGCTGAAGCAAAATGAATTTCCGGAGTATAATACTTTGTTTTAATTTTTAGTTTTTTATATTTTTTTCTAATTTTTTGAAGAGTAAATTTTTCGAAATCAGTTTTTTTGGAACCGAAAGAAAAGGTATGCTCATTAAAGGGAAAGCAACCAACAAATGCTTTATGAACCCTAAAATAAGGAAAAATTTTTTTTAATCTTTTCCTAGCCCTCTTGGCAAATTTCTCTTCAATGTAGGCTGTTTGAAAAGAGGCTATTCCTTTTTCTTTTAGAGCACGGAAAATGTCTCGATAAAATAACTTTGTCCAAAGAGTTAAAGAAGGGCCGGTGGGATCAGTTAAGTCGTTGATTATAACATCGAAAAAATTCTTGTATCCCTGAATGTATTTGAGGGCATCTTCATAAAATATTTTTAGTCTTTTATCTTTAAAGGCTCCCCTCGAAACTGTTGGCAGATATTTTTTTGAAACCTCAACTATTTTTTTATCAATATCAACCAGATAAATTTCCTTGACCGGATGTTTTACCACCTCTCTTAAAACCCCACCGTCTCCACCTCCGATGATTAAAGCTTTTTTGGGATTCTGACAATAAAACATAGCGGGCTGGACTAACATTTCGTGATAAACCGCCTCGTCTTTTGTTGAAAGTTGAATCAAACCATCTAAAGCCAAAACTCTTCCAAACTCTTTGGTCTCGAAGATTTCGATTTTTTGAGATTTACTTTTGCCAGAAAATATTTCTTTTTCAATAACAAAGCCCCAGTTAGAAGTTTGGGGCTCGCCTAATTTGAAATCCTCAAAAAACCATTTTTTCCCAAAAAGAAATTTCTTTTTCATTATAACTCTCCCCTCTTTATTTCCTTTAATTCAACTCTTTGGGGCTGAAACACTTCTTTAAAATAATCCAAGCTTTTGTAGGGAAAGGTTTTCTCACCACAGGTAAAGATATCAATAGCCAAGTAATCATGCTCTGGCCAAGAATGAAGAGCAATGTGAGATTCGGCCAATAAAACAACCCCAGTTATTCCCTGAGGTGAAAATTTATGAATTATTACTTTTAAAGGAGTGTTGCCTCCTTTCTTGGCAGCTGAAATTAAAGTCTCCTCAATCTTTTTTGAGTCATCGATTATTTTGCCACCCCAAAACTCGGCAATCAAATGAATGCCGGCGTAGGTTAATTTTTCTTTTGAGTTGGTGACCCATTTTATGAGTCTCTTTGCTTTGGTAATCATGGTTTTTGGTTAATCGCTTACCCCGTAGAAGAATTCGTTTGTAAAGCAGATCTAAATTTCTCTGCGGGGCCCACCCTGAAAAAGCTTGATGCTCTTTCGGGTTTTTCTGCCCACCTATTCACCAAAAACTTGAATGTTTTGGTAAATGGGCGACTAAAAACAAAGAGTTAAACAAAAAGCGATTAACGATTACTTTTTAATGTTCTCTTATATACGTTTATTATAATATAACTATAATTTTTTATCAAGTCCCCTCTTCTCTAATTCTTCCTTTGCGATAAAATCTGGCCTGAGAAGAAATTTTTAATTCTTTTCTAGCAATTCTGGCTCTTCTTTTTATCAGAGTGATTGCTTTTTCTTTGTATTCTTTAAGCTCGCGCTGCAATTCATCCTTTACTTCGGTTATTGCTAACTTTAAATCTTTGGCTTTGGCTGTAGACCGCAAATTTTTTTTAGGAAACTTCAACTGGCACTCTGCCCAAAAAAATGGACCTTTTCTGTGATGCAGAGTTGTCTTTCCCACCTCCACCCAGGCTTCTATTCTTGGCTTTCCTCTTCCAAAGAAATGATTAAAATATTCTTCGCTATAAAAAATTTTTATAAATCTTTCGAGAGAATCTATTTTTTCTCTAATAAATTTGTTGAGAGCTGGTGTTAATTTGATATTTTTTGTTTTAATAATAATCTTCATTGGAAATAATAATGTTAAAAATTTAAAAGTTCTTAATGAAACCAACCCCGCACATCAATTAATGTTGTGCGAGGTGGTCGAAAGCATTTTTTCTAACAATCGAAACCTCTTTCTTTATCTTTTCTTTCTTTTTGCTTTCTTCTTCTTTTTCTTTGCCATGACTTTAAAAATTTTTAAAGATTGGACAAATAGTCGACCACTATTTGCAAAAAATTTCTTATTATTTTATTTTTTCATTTTATAAGATACTCTGTCAAGTCCTTTTGAAGATTTTTTTAAAAATTTTCTAAAAATTTGCAAAACCATTCAAAGTTTTCTAAAAAGTCAAGGGTTTTCGAAACCAAGATACTGTATTTCTTCTTCTAATTCGATAGCAAATTTCTTTTTTACTTCTTTTTTTATTAATTCTATTAATTTTTTAACATCTCCTGCTCTACCATTCCCTAAATTGATAATGAAGTTTGCATGTTTTTCTGAAATTTTTATTTTTCCAATTTGTTTTCCCCTCAATCCACATTTTTCAATCAACTCCCCGGCTGAATCCCCAGGAGGGTTTTTAAAAACAGAACCTGCAGAGGGAAATTCTAGAGGTTGTCTTTGTTTTCTATAATTCAGATTTTCTTTTATTTTTTCTGTTATCTTCTTTTTGTCTCCCCCTTTTAGATGAAATTGGGAAGAAAGGATTATTAAATGAGGATTTTTTTTAAACGTGCTCTCTCGATAACCAAATTGACAATCTTTATTTTTTAAAATTTTTACTTTGTCATTCCTAACATCATAAACCTCAACTTTTTCAACAATGTCTTTTATTGAACTCCCGAAAGCTCCGGCATTCCCCCTGATTGCTCCTCCTACCGTACCTGGAATTCCCGCTGCCCATTCAAGACCAGTCAAATTATTTTCTGTTGCCATCTTAACTAATCGATTCAAGGACACTCCGGCCTCGGCATAAATTTTTTCATTTTCCAATTTACAATTTACTTTTTCCAATTTTATAACTAATCCTTTAAATCCTTCGTCTGAAACCAAAAGCTTACTTCCTTTTCCCAAAATAAAAAAGGATAGTCTAAATTTTTTAGCCATCTTTACTGCAAAAATTAATTCTTTTTTGCTTTTAGCAATATAAAAATAATTGGTCTTCCCTCCTATCTTAAAAGTTGTGTAATTTTTTAGCAAAACATTTTTTTGGATTCCGGACAGTTCTTTTTCTATTGTCATATTGCTTTATTCTACCATAGTAAGGTTGCAAATTTAAAAAGAAACTCTTAAAATATAATTGGGCGGGTGGATAGCACTCACTAAAGACTTAGAATTGGAGTTAACTCACCCGCCCTTTTTGTTTTGAGAGACAAAAAAACAGACCTCGCTCGAGGGAGGTCTGCGACCTAGAGAGAGTTCCCTTGCGGGAGCACTCACTTTTTAAATGTTAGCAAATTTCCTTCTCGGTGTCAAGGTATTCAGAATATTCTTTCAGATTTTTTTCAAATCTTCTTCCCAGGCAGGATTAATTTCAGTTGCTTCTTTTATTTTCTGCTCTACCAATTCGAAATTTCCCGATATTTTAGCCACTTCAACCATTATCAGATGAGCTCTTTTTAGCATAGGTTCCAATTCTACGGCTTTTTCTGCTAAAGAAACGCTTTCTCCGTATTGTCCCTGATAAACTCGTGTTTGGACCAAATGCCAATACCCTTGTTGATTTTTGGGGCTTAATTCAATTGCCCTTTCTAAAACTCTTTCTGCGTCTTGAACTTTTGAAGAGTCAAATTTTGAGTAAAAGTTGTAAAGCTGACCAAGTTTTAAATAAGACCTATAATTTAAGGGTGCTTGTTGGATGCTTTTTTCTAATTCTTGGGCTAGAAACTCAAACTCTCTTATTACTTTCTCGCTCGGAATTTCTCCGGAAACCGCTTCCACCGAGGAATCGGCCAGAAATTCTATTATTTGATATTTCCCAACCGAAGAAGAAGAAATTGCTTTTTCATAAAAAGACAATCTTTCTTCTGAAAAGGGTTCGTTTCGAATTGCTAAAATTGTGTATCTATCTGTTTTTAGAGGTCCGAGAACAAATTTAGAAAAAGAAAGTCCAAAAGTGGCACAAATTAAAACGAAGGCTAAGATTAAAAAACCGAAATTTATTTGCCTGAACTGGATTTCAAGAACCTCTCTTTTTCTCATTCTGGCTATGAAACCCAAGACCAGAAAAAACATCATATAAGAAGAGACCATATCAAAAACAGTTAAATTTTGAACAGAATAAGAAATTAAGAGGATGGTGAAAATACCTACTATCCAGAAATCAAAATCTCCGCGAAAATAGTTTTTCCATAAAACATAAAAAACAGCAATAAAAATAATAACATAGCTCAACATCCCGAGAACTCCAGAGGTCACTAAGGTGTCGTAAATTATGTTATGGGTTCTGTCAAACCAGACATCATCTCCGCATCTGGGAGTTCCAAAACAAGGATCATAATGGGTGGTAAATGCAAACTCAAAATTTTCCAGACCCCAGCCCAGGAGCGGTCTTTCTAAAAAACCCTTCCAGGCTATTTGCCAAACTATATATCTGCCACCAAATGTTTCACCAACCATTCTTTCAATTATCTGCTTTCTGACAAAACTCTCTGACTGGAAAGCAAAAAATCCAAAATAAATTACAACCAAAAGAGAAAGGGTTAAAAGGCAAATGCCTACTTTTTTCAATTTTCCTTTATGAGAAAGGGTTAGCCAGAGAATCAAGAAAAAAATCGATCCTCCTAAAAAAGATAATTTGGCTGCCCTGGCCCCGCTTAGAAAAAGAGCTATAAACATTATCCCAAAGCAAAACAAAGAATAGTTTCTGAATTCGTCTTTAAAAATTAAATACAATGCTAAAAACAAATTAAATATTAAATAGGTTCCCATGAAGGAGTCGTTTCCAATGGTAGCGCCGCCTCGCGTGGTTGGATTGTCCGTAGTCAGGGCAATTGAACCCACGATTACTCCTACAAAAAGAGAAAGCGCTAAAACTCTTCTCCACTCTTTTTCATCGAAAACAGAAGAAATAACCAAAAAGAAGGCCAACAAATGAAGCATCATTAAAATACCTGCCATTCTTTCAAATTTTGACCAGAAACTATAAAGGGGGTCTACCCCAAATATAGAAGAAATTATTATAACAATTAAAAATAAAATTAAACTTCCTAAAACTGGATTAAGGTGGGGTCGAGATTGGGGGGCAATAATGAGCAAAAAAAGCCAGGCAAAAAAGATAATTTCAACAAGAGCCATAAAATAAAGACTTTTGGGTCCAACAAAAGGAAAAAAATAATCAGTACTGATAATAAGGGGGGTAAATAAAATCAAAAAGGTTCCCAGAGAAATAATTTTTCGGAAAATTTCTCTTATCCAAATAACTTCCTTTTGTTTTTTATTTTTTGCCATATTTTTTGTATGAAGGAATGAGATTTTTTAAGATATTTTTAATACTTTTTTTGTCTCCCCTTTCAGCCACTATTTTAAGTTCTTTGAGATTTTTGTTTAACTGTACTTTATTCACTTCCGAAAGTTTAGCCATAAAAATTTTTTGATGCTGAGTGGCTAAAGTTCCTTCTTCAGCAGTTAAGATTTCCTCAAAAAGACTTTCTCCTGGTCGGGGTTTAGTAAAAACAATGGCGATATCTTTATCGGGTTCTAGTCCTGAAAGTTTAATCATTTCCTTAGCTAAGTCCAAAATTTTGATGGGTTTTCCCATATCTAAAACAAATACTTCACCTCCCTGACCCATAGCACCTGCTTGCCTGCTTGCATTACCAAAAGACAAGCTTCGGAAGTGGTCATAAAATATCTCTTCATCTCGGGATGAGTAACCCGAACTGGTCCTTCTTTTTTAATTTGCTCTCTAAAAACAGGGATTACGCTCCCCCTACTGTCTAAGACATTACCAAAGCGCACCGAAATAAATTTTGTAGCCCTTTTTTGATTTAAAGCTTGGCAAAGTATCTCCCCCACTCTTTTTGTCGCTCCCATGACTGATGTTGGATTAACTGCCTTGTCGGTGGAAATAAAAATAAATTTTTCCACCTTGTGCCTCAAAGAACTCTCAGCAACTACTTTTGTTCCAAAAATGTTGTTCTTCACAGCCTCTTCGGGATGTTTTTCCATCAGGGGTACGTGTTTATAAGCTGCGGCATGGAAAACTATCTTGGGTTCAAATTCATTAAAAACTCTTCCAATTTTTTTCTCATCACAAATATCAGAAATCTCTGGAGTAATTGGAAGATGGGGAAATTTTTCTTCTAACTCTCCTGAAATATTAAAAATTCCTGTTTCATCTTGGTCCAAAATCACCAGTAAAGAAGGCTTAAATTTAGCCACCTGCCGGCAAAGTTCAGAACCAATGGAACCTGCTGCTCCAGTAATTAGAACTACCTTATTTTGAATAAGATTTTCAATTTCCCCTGTATCTAACGAAACAGGTCCCTCCTTTAACAACTCTCTTTTTAACAAACCCTCGAGCATGTTATCTGAGAAGTCTTCAATCCGAAATTCTGTAATATCTTTTAGGGGGCGTTCACCTTTTATTACTTCAGTGGGTGGAGGAATAATTTTTATTTTCTTTAACTTTGCCTCTCTTCCTTTTTCAACCGCTTTTTTAATCGTCATGGCGTCATCGGAGGGTAAAGCAATAATCATAGTTCCTTCTGTTATATTATAAGCTTTCACGACTTCGGGGATATCATTAATTTTTCCTAAAACCTTTTTCATCTCCTGCCCCAACTATTAAAGTTCTTTCCTTTTCTTCTTTTGCTCCTCCCTGAAAAATATCAAGGTAAATTCTTTTTGAAAAGCGAACTGCCCCTGAAAATAAGAAAATTAAAAAATAACTAATAAAAAGAGTGGAACGAGGAAATCCTGAAAATAAGGGGAGGTCCCGAAAAATTAAAATAGCAAGGGCAGACAATAAAAAAGACAAAAAGCTTCCCTCAAGCAAAGATATCATTTCCCGGGCGCTCACATAAGCCCAGGCAAAAGAATAAAGTCCAAAAAAATAAAAAATTGGTAAGGAAAAAATTAGGGCTAAAAAAATTAAGCCCAATAGATTGAAAATATGTTGAGCGGGAATTTTTCCCTCAAA
>Ga0111217_103_pt1 | contig 69748 bp, 75 predicted proteins | sample DeeMarSWOR152_54_FD_80248 | JGI IMG/M metagenome (GOLD analysis project Ga0111217, IMG submission 80248) | Parcubacteria bacterium DG_74_3 | reverse complement strand
ATGAACAAGGCTTTCCAGAGAGAGTCTAAAGCAGAGAAAATAGTAATTATTAACCCAGCAATACCAGGTCCAATAATTGGAATAATATCTAAAATACCAGCTAAAAAACCAAAAGAAAAAGCGTATCTTATATTAAAAAGGTAACTGGCTAAAAAGGCTGCTCCTCCAACAAAGAGAGAAGATAAAATTCTGGCTCCAAACCATCCAGAAACTTTTCTTTTACATCTTTCCCAAAGATTTAAAATGTAATTTTCCTGATTGCGGGGAGAAATTAATTGAATAAGCCTTTCTACGCCTTTTTCTTCGAGAGAGAGAAAGACGGCTAGGGCAAAAATACTGAGAGTAGAAAAAATTCCACCAAAGAATGAAAAAAGAGCACTAAAAATACTTGAGGAGGCACCAACTAGCCAATTTTGAAATGAAGCAGTAAAAACCTCAAAATTCTCAAAGGCTTCTAATCCCAGAGCTTTTAGGGGTGGGGCCAATTTCTCGAAGTGTTGAGGAAAAAACTGGGTGAATTGACGAATTTCAGAAACGAAAGCGGGAGCAATCAGATAAATAAAAAAACCGAAAATTCCAAAAAAACCAACGTAGACTAAAATGGTGGCTAAAACTCGAGGCAATCTTCTCCTTTGTAAAAAATCAATTGCTGGATCAAATAAAACTGAAATTATCAAAGCAAAAATTGTCCAAATTAAAATTTCTTTTATTAAATAAAGAATGTAAAAAATCAAAAAGGTAAATGAAATTTTTAGAATCGTGCCCCAGGAAACATCTAAAACTCTAGGAGCCCGTTCGTCAAAAGACGAACGGGAGGATGTGGTAGGTGAATTGGAGTCTTCGTTCATAATTCTTAAATATTTTTATATTTTTAAAATTTTCTCAAATTTTTCTTTTTTCTTAAAGGGCCCAATAAGAGCTAAATTAAGTTTTTCTGGTTGAAAGATTTCTCTGGCTACCTTTAAAATGTTATCGCCTGTCACCTGGTCAATTTTAGCAAACTGTTCTTTGGGGGTAAGAATCTCTTCGCTTAATAATTCTTGGCCGGCATAAAAAGAAGCCTGAAAGTCAGAGGATTCTAAAGAAAGAGATAGTTTACCCTTTAAATTATCTTTAGCTTTTTGAAGTTCTGAGGGATCTGGGTTTTTATATTTTATTTTTCTGTATTCCTGTAAAATCAGACTGATGGCTTTTTCTGCTTTCTGATGGTCTACTCCCACCTGGGTCATTAAATAGCCTGTGTCTGTCATATTTTGAGGGCTAGTTTTGATATAATAAGCCAGGCCCCTTTTTTCGCGAAGAGTAATCCAAATCCGAGAACTCATATATCCTCCCAAAAGTGTGGCCAGCAGAGCCTGGGTATATTTTTGAGGATGGAATAAATCATAGGCCCTTACTCCCAAACAAAGGTGGGTCTGGTCAGTCTTCTTAAAATAAATAGAACTCTTGGGTTTTGTTTGTTTTTCAACTACTTTTAATTTCTGTTTAGCTGGCTTTATATTTATCTTTTTAAAACACTTTCTAATCTTTTTTTCTGTCTCTTTAGGTTTTACCTTGCCGGCTACACAAACTATAGTATTTTTGGCTGAATAATAGTTCTTTTGATATTCTAAAAGGTCTCTTCTTTTAAAGCGTAATATATTTTCTGATTTTCCGATTATTAATCGACCGGCAGGCTGTTCTCCGTAGAGCAGTTTTTCCCAGAGATCATTTATATAACTGATTGGCGTATCCAAATACATCTTTATTTCCTGGAGTATTACTCCTTTTTCTTTTTGGATTTTTTTTGTTTCCAGTTTTGAATTCAAGTAGATGTCTGAAACCCAATCTAAAACAAAATCTAAATGAGAGGCTTCTACTTTAGCCCAAAATCCGGTATATTCTTTTCCGGTAAAGGCATTGTATGTTCCTCCCATCCGATCTAAGGGCTCTACAAGTTGGAGGGTACTTGGTCTTTTTTTGGTTCCTCCAAAGAACATATGCTCTAAAAAATGGGAAATACCATTTGTTTTTTCGGTCTCATATTTTGAGCCAGTTCCTACTAATAACAAAACTGTAACTGCCTGGGTTCCCCCAACCGGAATGGTAATAATTCTTAAGCCGTTTTTCAAAAGGGTCTTTTTATACATAAGAATTTCAACCTTCCAGTTTATCTTTTAAAACTTTTACTAAATCTTTCATTGCAATTCTTTCTTGTTCCATTGTGTCCCGGTCTCTCAAGGTTAAATCCTCTTTTTCTAAGCTTTCGAAATCAACGGTTAAGGCGTAAGGTACTCCACTTTCATCTGCCCTCCGGTATCTTCTGCCAATTGAACTCACCTCATCATAAAGAGAAACAAAATGGGGTTTTAATAATTTATAGACCTCTTTTGCTTTTTTGACCAAGTAGGGTTTATTTCTAACTAAAGGTAAGACAACAACCTTTATTGGAGCGAGCTTTTTATCAAGCTTTAATAAAACCTCAACTTCTTTTGTTGCTTTGGTAGTTTTGGTTCTGCCACCTTTTACTTCTTGATAGCTGTCTATCAAAAAAGCCAGGAGAGACCTTTCCACCCCTACTGAGGTTTCTACAACGTGGGGATAATATTTTTCTTGGGTTTCTTCGTCAAAATATCTTAAATCTTTGCCCGAATGCTTGGCATGATTAGATAGGTCCCAATCTCCCCGGTTATGAACCCCTTCTATCTCTCCCCAGCCCCAGGGAAAATGATATTCAATATCTACTTGTTTTTGAGCATAATGGGCTCTTTCTTTGGCTGGCACCTCTATGGCTCTTAGATTTTTTTGTTGCATTCCCAATACACCATACCAATTTATTCTTTCTTTTTTCCAAAAATCAAACCATTTATCAACTTCCCTGGGGTGGCAGAACCATTGAAGTTCCATTTGTTCAAATTCTCTGGTTCTAAAGATAAAATTCTTGGGTGTGATTTCGTTACGGAAAGCTTTACCGATTTGAGCAACACCAAAAGGGATTTTTAGTCTCATTGACTTTTGAACATTTTCAAAATTCATATAGATTCCCTGACAAGTCTCTGCTCTTAAATAGGTTATCGAAGCCTCATCTTCTAAGGGTCCCGTAAAAGTTTTCATCATTAAATTAAATTTTCTGGGTTCAGTTATTTCTCCTCCACATTCTGGACAGCACTTTCCCGTTATTTCATCTTTTTTAAATCTTTTGTGGCAGGCTTTACATTCTACCAAGGTATCAGCAAAACCAGCTGTCAGGTGACCTGAAGCCTGCCAGACCTTGGGATTCATTAAGATGGCTGCATCTAAGCCAAATACATTTTCGTGATTTTTTATCATCTCTATCCACCAGGCCTGTTTAATATTTCTTTTCATCTCAACTCCTAAGGGCCCAAAATCATAACTTGAACCAAAACCGCCATAAATTTCAGAGGAAGGGAAAATAAAACCTCTTCTTTTAGCCAAAGATATAATTTTTGCCATTTTATCTTTCATTGAATTTATTCTACCCCGTTAGAAAGATAACTTCAACATTATTATTTTCCTAAAAAACCGATTTTTAACGGGGTTCTACAAAATTTTTCCTAAAATAAAAAGGACTGGTAAAAATAACCAGTCTTTTGAAAAAAAGAAGGGATCATCTATCCTCTATTTTAAGACAAAAGAAATGTTTTGGCGCCCTATTGAACGATTCCCATCTGCTCACTTACGGTGGGGTCGTCTGGTAGGGTGGTGGAAATTCCTTCAGTTTCTCTTTTTAACAATACTTTGGTCCAGCTATCTTCGGCAATTACTTCAGCTTTCTCTATAATTTGAGGAGTTTGACCTCGTTGAGAAACATCGGGAGTAAAGGCTATTTGAAAAGCAATGTTTGGACCTGAGCCCAAAACACCGCTGCCTACCTTTAAGTCGCCAATCTCCCACACAATTTCTTTGGACTCGGAATCATAAGTAAAATTGGAGGTTTCGCTTTCAGGGAAAATTGCGCCGGTTAATTTAACATTTTTAGTAAGTTTTGCTCTTACTTTTACGTTTTTCACATCGTTATAATAATTTTTGACCTGCCACATTATAGTATAGGTGGTGGTTTCTCCCACCCTGGGAGGAAGAGGGCCTGAATTTCCAAAAACCTCATTTTCAAAGTAACCTTTTTGAGCAATTTCGAGCCGGGAGTTAATTTTGGTCTCAAACTCTTCACTGGCTTGATTAAGATATATTTTGTTTCTAATCACTTCCTTGCCTTCGGAAGAAGAAATTTCCCAGTTTTCTTTTAAATTTACCCAAAATTCAACCTTTCCCATCCTCTGAACATCTAAAAACTGAAGTTCTCCTAATTTTCGCCAGTCCCACAAGATTGAATTATCCCCGGATTTGAAATCTCCCCGGGGAGCTTTTAAAGTCTCAAAATCAAAAGCCCCGCCTATTAAAGTGTTCACTAATGACAAATCGGTTAAGGGCTCTTCTCCAATGTTTCTAAAAAGAATTTCATAGTGGAGCAATTCTCCCGGGCTAGCCATATATTCTGGGTTACCGTTTATTTGCTGGGTAATATATAAATGGGGTTTAATAATTTCTACTCCTCGAATATTTTCTTTCAACAAAATAAACTCTCCCTCTTGCCAGGTACCAAATTCAGCCCTAAAAATTTTTTGCTCTCCAATGTTTCCCTTGAGTTGACCGGTTATTTCCATTCTTCCACCCTCAGCTTTATTAAGAGGAGGAACTTCCCATTCAATATTCTCTAAGGACTGGGGGGTAGACTCAATAAATTCAAAGCCTGAAGGGTATTCGATTTTTGCCCAGAGGTCAGAAAGAGGATAGTCAACATTAGAAAAATAATTCAAGGCAAAGGTGAATTTTTTTCCGGTTTCAATTTTTGAAGGCAAATCAAGCCTGAGGGTAAGGGGCACGTTTTCAATGATGGTCGTGAAGGTGGTGGTTGATTCAAAAGGACTTTTCAGGTTTTTCGGCCGGTAGCTTAAAGAGGCTTTTGCCTGTTTTGCTTCTCCTTCTTTACCAAAAAGTCTGGCTCTAAAAGTATGGGTTCTTTCTTCTCCCGGATAAATATCTTCTAACTTTATTTCTTTTCTTAAACTATCGTCTTCAACTATGGAGTATTTAGGATATTCGAAAATAAGCCTTGGCTCTTCCAGTCTAACGCTTCCATTGTTTTTATATTTGACAATATAATCAATGCTTTCTCCCATTTCTGTTTTTTCTGGCCCTAAAATCTCTAATTTTAAAGTCTCTCTCGAATAGAAATTTCTCTGCCAATACCAGAAAGCAATTACTCCCACTAAAATTAATAAAATAAAGGTTTTTCTGCTCATCTTTGGTTATTCAATTTGGCTTAAGATATAAGAATAAAAATTTTTAGAAACTTCTCGTAAATTTTGATGGAGGCCCCTGTCAATTTTTAATCTTTGGAGGGTTACCCAATCTTTCTTTAAAATCAGCCTTAATAATTTAATTGTATCTGGCTCAATTTTGAAAAAAGTTTCTTTTATTTTCTTAGAACAGTTCTTACAAATTACTCCTCCTTCTTTTGAGCTCCAGAAAATTTGAGCTGGGATTAATTTTTCTTGACCCAAAGCACAATGATAAAGCTGGGGGGTATATCCCAAAAAAGAAAGGAGGTTCCAAAGAAAATAATAGTATATTAACTGTAGACTATAAACTGTAAACTGTAAATTATTTAATCTTTTAAAAGTTTCGTTTAGTAGTTTCCAAATTTTTTCGTCTGGCTCTTGTCCCCTTACTAAGTTATCTAGGGCTTGGCTTATCTGATAAGCAATTTTTAACTTTCCTAAATTTTTTTTTATTTCCGGAAAATCTTTAACCAAGATAGCGTCGGTCAGAGTTTTATAGGTTTTGCCCTGAATAAATTCAATTTCGGACAAAGTAAATAATTGAGAACCTCCCCTTAGTTTGGATTTAATTTTTCTGATAGCCCGACCCAAAATTTTTAATTTCCCGAAATCTTTGGAAAAAATAGTTAGCAACCGGTCATCCTCTCTTATGTTTTCTTTTTTCAAAACAAAACCCCAAGTCCGATAGTGAGTGGCCATTTATTGTCCTGGTGACAGGTCTTTTAGATATCTAATTTTTCTTTCTATTGCAAATCTTTCAGTTTCTGTCGGAGCGCGCCATTTGGCCTTTTCTAGATCTTTAAGAACTTTTCCGTATTCTTTTCTTTCGATATATTGACCGTATTTAGGACCAAACAGTTCTTTTTCCATCTTTACTCTTTCTTCTCGAGAATACATTTTTCTACCCGGACCCGGAATAAAAGGAGTGGCTTTTCTTAATCTCTCTCTCATTTCCTCTCTGGTAAGATGGGTTTTTCCTCTAAAAATTGATGTGTCTGGTTTTGGGGAAGGGGTTTTGGGAGAAGAGGGATTGCTTTCATTGGTTTTCTTTAAATTTTCTTGATTGCTAGCCATAATTTTTCACCGTTAATGTTTATATTTTTTTCCATATCGACTTTTACCTCTGGTTTTTTGGGAAGTCTAAGATTTTTAGCTTTAGTTGTTCTTAAGATAAGAACTTTATTTTTAGTCAAGACCCGACTTAAATTTTCCGAGCCAGAAAAGCTTATTAAAATTCGGTGCTTGGGTTTTAATCCAAGCTTCTTCCTCATGTCTTGAAAATGACGAATAAGTTCTCTAACCTGACCTTTTTCTTTTAATCTCGGTGTAATTCGGGTATTTAATTCTGGTGTTTTTTTAGCTTTGGGAGAAAAAATTTTTATCTTCTCAACGTTGATTTCTTCTTTTAAGAGGTTAAATAAATTTTTATTTGTTACTTCAGAAGAAGTACTGAAAACAGACAGGGGTTGTCTTACTTTTATGCCTTTTTCTTTTCTTTGGGCCAGAGCAAGGGAAGCTAAGTCTCGAACTGTTTTCATTTCCTTTTCTAATTTTGGATTAATTTGTTTTCTGTCGGCTTTGGGCCAATCTAACAGGTGAACAGATTGGGGCATTTCTTTTCCCTTAAGGTAAGAATATATTTCTTCAGCCAAAAAAGGCATTATGGGAGCTATTAATTTCGTTAAATTTAAAAGCGCGTAATATAGGGTATGAGCAGCCTCTCTTTTTTCTTGTTTGTTTTTGGAGTTTTGAAACCTTGAACGGGACCTTCTAATATACCAGAGAGAGAGATCGTTTATAAAAAAGTCTTCAATGGACAGAGTGGCTGTTGAAATATTGTAACGGTCTAAATTTCTGGTCGTTTTCTCAATTAAATTATTCAATCTGGAAATAATCCATTTGTCTAAAATGTTTTTGGTTTTAGGAATACTATCCTTTTCTGGAAATTCGTTTTTGGAAACATATGTTTTAAAGAAATCAAAGCTGTTCCAAAGAGTCAATAATTTTCTTTTTATTTCATCGGCGACATTAAAGCCGAATCTTAAATTATAAACAATGTTTTGTCTGGCATACAGCCAGCGCATAGGGTCAGCCCCAATAATATTTACTGCATCATCAAACCAGATGGCATTTCCTTTGGATTTATGCATTTCTTCTCCTTTCTCGTCTACAACTGTAGCGAAACCAAATATTGTTTTGGTTGGGTTTATGTTTTCCAAAACCGTACTCATTACCAAAATGGCATAAAACCAATTTTTAAATTGCCCTGGGAAGGACTCACAAACCAAATCAGTAGGAAACCATTGTTTCCAATAATCCTTGTCTGAAAAATATTTCATTGTTGAAAAGGGAACAATTCCTGCGTCCAACCAGGGGTTACCCACATCAAGAATACGGGAAAGTGGTTTATTACACTTTGAACATTTGATTCTTACCTTATCTATCCAGGGCCGATGAGGAGAACGTCCCTCAAACTCTTTCCAGCCAGAAACCGCTCTTTCTTTTAGTTCTTCTTTTGAACCAATAACCTCAAAATTACCACAGGATTTACACTCATAAATTGGTAAAGCCAAACCCCAGTATCTTTTTTTAGAGATTAACCAATCTTTCATATTTTTTAGCCAATCTAACTCTCTTTCCAAGCCAAAAGCTGGAATCCATTTGGTTGCTTTGGCAACCTTAGCTAACGATTTCCTCAAACTATCCATGGCAATATACCACTCATCAACCAAACGGAAAATGAGTTCTGATTTACAGCGCCAACAAGTTGGATAGCGATGCGTATAGTTTTCAATTTTAAAAACTAAACCTTTTTTGGTGAGTTTTTCAAAAATTAAATCATTTACATCAGTTGCCGATTTACCGCTTAAAAAACCAAATCCTTTCCTATATTTGCTCTCGTCATTAATGGAATTAATAACCGGAAGATTTAATTCCTTACTTAATTGATAGTCTTCCTGGCCAGAACCAGGAGCTATGTGAACAATGCCCGTTCCTTCTTCTGAAGAAACATCTTTCCATAAAATGACTTTGTGGTTGTATTTTCCTAAACTCTTGTTTACTTCTGGTAGTCCGTCAAATAGGCCCTTGTATTTAAATCCTTTTAATTTTTTTCCTTTAAAGGTCTTGACTATCCTACCTCCAGGAATTAATTGGCTTTTGTCTCGGAGTAAAATGAGATTTTCTCCTTTATTGTCTTTTACCTGAGCATAATTTAGGTCGGGGCTAACCGCTAAAGCAACATTGCCAGGCAAGGTCCAGGGTGTAGTGGTCCAGGCTAAAAAGTAGGTGTTTTTTCTATCAAGAATTGGCAATTTGAAGAAAATGGCTTTATGAGTAATTTCTTTATACTCTTCTGTTAAAATCTCGTGCTGGGAAATAGCTGTTCCACAACGAGGGCACCAGGGCACAACATCTCTTCCTTTGTACAAAATCTTTTTTTCCCAACATTTTTTAAGAAAATGCCAAATAGCATAGTTATTCTCATCCGACATTGTATAATAAGAGTTTTTCCAGTCCATCCACTGACCAAGTCGAATTGATTGTTCAGTCTGAATCTTAGAGTATTTCCTCACCCTTTCTTTACAAGCTTTAACAAACTTTTCAATGCCAAATTTTTCAATATCTTTTTTTGATTTAAAGCCTTTTTCTTTTTCAACTTCTACCTCGACCCAAAGCCCTTGACAGTCAAACCCATTTTGAAATCTTTGATCAAATCCCTGCAGGGCCCTGTATCTCTGAAAAAGATCTTTATAGGTTCTGCCCCAGGCATGGTGGACGCCCATGGGGTTATTGGCTGTTATTGGTCCATCTAAAAAAGACCACTTCTTTCTACCCTGGTTTTTCTTTCGAAGTTTTTCAAAAATTTTATTCTTTTCCCAAAATTTTAGAATTTTATGTTCGTTTTGAGGAAATTCCATACTAATTAAGTTTTTTTAAATCCCCTATTTTAATCGGGCAACCTGATTTTCGGTTTTTAATCATCTCTTTTTTGTCTAATTCCTTGGCCCAACTATCTAAAAGCCAGAGGGGGTCTCCGTGGCTAACGATTAAAATATTTTTTTCTCTGTACTTTTTGTCAATATCTTGAACAAAATCTATCATCCTTTCTTTTAACTGCCCCCAGCTTTCACCTTGAGGGGGGAATTTTTCAAATTTTTCTTCCATGTTGTGGTAGTAATACTCCCAGGCTTCCTGGGTAGATTTACCCTGATAAATGCCCCAGTTAATATCTCTTAATCTTTTATCATGGTAAACTCTTAAGCCCAGCTCCTGAGCAACAATATTAGCTGTTTCTTTCGTCCTTTGCGCATCCGAAGAAAAAATTAAATCTATATTTTTATTTTTTAGAGATCTGGCTCTTTTTTTAATTTGCTCCTTTCCTTTTTTGGTTAAGGGGGCAGGGGGTTTATCTTCTGGCCAATAGTAAACAATGTTGGGTTTTTCAACCTGGTGAGTGCTTTCTCCATGTCTCAGAATAAAGTATTTGTTCCTTAATTTCCTTCTCATAAATACAAAATATCACCAATTCTTGCTTTTTTCAATCTCGGTCGGAATATTATCCAGACCAACATTGACAAACATAAACTTAATTATAAAATTAGAAGTAGGAGGCTGGGTTGTTATGAGTATGTGTGGCCATTTCCACTTCAATGAATCTTGTTCTTCCCAAAAAGTGCTCGAGGGACTCGAGGGACTAAGGAAATTGTCAAAAAAGACAATTATCCAAAAGCAAAAGGGCGAAGGGTCAAACAAACTAAATCTCGCTCTTTTTTTATTGGAGATTTTGTCCCGACCAGATTACACATTGTGTTGACAAAATTAAAATTAGAGATAAAATGATGGTGGGTCAAAATGCCAAATAAAGAAAAAAAGGAGAAATCATGTCAAGCGACCCAGACAAGAAAAAAAACTAGAAGCCCGCCAAGAGCTTAAACTGGCCAAAACAAACAAGGCTGTTCTTTAAAAATAATTCTATTTTTTACCCCGTAAAAAAGATATTCTCTGACGGGGTTTGTTTTTTAAAAGAAATTGGTTGAGAAAGTTTCTTGTTCTTGACAAATTGAAAGTGAATTATAAAATGGAAAATGTTCCTTAAAAACCAAAAGAAAAAATAGAGAGTGATGGTATGGAGAGGAAAATCGTTCTAACCGAACACGCAAAGGGCATGACAGACAGAGAGTTATTGGAAGCAGCAATTCTGACAATAGCTGAACATCCTCAGGTCTCTTACTATTTACGGAGAAAAAACTTAGTCCGTGAAAAATAGAAAATCCAAATATTCTATTTTAGTAAGGAGAATCAAAATGGGAAAAGGACGCGATAAAAGAAAATGAAGACAAAAGAAAAGAGAAAGAAAAAAACTAGAAAAAGAGAATAAGAGAAATAGAAAGAAAACAGTTCTTTAAATGGGTGAAGTAAATGGTTTATATTCAAATGCGTGGCGAGAAAGTCGAACATTTCTGTAAAAAATGCCGAACCTTTGGAGCTACTGTTCGCTACAGAGACCCTACTGGCATTGTAACCCATAAATGCCTCCGATGTGGCGAGGTAACTGTAATTCGACCCCAAATCCCTGTTTCTTTGCAAAAACCTTCACAAAAAACCAAAAAAGAGCTAAGACAAATAACCTTGCTCTTTTTTTTACTTAGCACTAAATAGCGCGGGAATCTTACATTTTTTCTGGAGCTGAAATTCCCATGAGACCAAGGGTGTTTTTCAGCGCTATCTGGGTGGCTGTAATTAGAGAAAGGCGAGCTTCTTTTAATTCTTTATTGTCAGTTAAAACCTGGCAATCTCGATAAAATTGGTGGAAAAAAGCAGCTAAGTCTTTTGCATATTGGGGCAATCTCTGAATTTGATAGTCTTTGGCAGTGTCTACGACAATTTCTGGCAATATAATAAGTTCTTTCATTAAAGCCAATTCCGAAGGGTGCTTTAATAATTCTAAATTCTTATTACGAAATTCTAAATTCTCAGCTTTTCTAAGGATGCTACATATTCTGGCATGGGCATATTGAATATAGTAAACCGGATTTTTTTCTGAACGCTCCCTAGCTAAATCTAAATCAAAATTTAAATGACTTCCTGGAGCTCTTTCTAAAAAGAAAAATCTAGCAACATCCAATCCTACTTCATCAATTAATTCATTTAAGGTCACGTAGACGCCGGCTCTTTTTGACATTCTAACCTCTTTTCCTTCTTTAAAAAGCTTAACCAGTTGCATAATGATAATTTTTACTTTTTCTCTGGAAAAACCCAGGGCTTCTGCGGCAGCTATTATTCGACCGATATAACCGTGGTGGTCGGCTCCCCAAAAGAAAATTAATTTATTAAAACCTCGGTCAAGTTTGTTTTTTAAATAAGCAATATCAGACAAAAAATAAACCGATTCACCATCTGCTGTAATTAATACCCTGTCTTTATCATCACCAAATTTGCTCGAAGCAAACCAGAGGGCACCTTCTTTTTCAAAAGTCAATTTTTTCTTTTTCAAAAAACTTAAAATTTTTTCCACCTCTTTGTCTTCGTATAGTTTTTTTTCTGAAGTCCAAACATCATATTCTATCCCCATCTTTTTGAGTGTTGGTTTTATCATCTCTTCCAAAATAATCCGGGCTGCTTCTTGTCCTACCTCATCGGGATTGTCTCCTTTAACTTTCTTTTTTAATTCTTCAATATAGTCACCCTTGTAGACAGCCAACTCATCACCCATTACCGAATGACCCAATGCCCTTATCTGTCCTCCCTTATCATTAATGTAGTATTCGCGTATTACTTTAAAACCTGATTTTTCTAAAATATTAGCTAAAACATCACCGCAAAATCCACCACGTCCATTACCCAGGGTCAGGGGACCAGTCGGATTGGCTGAAATGAATTCAAGATTAACTTTTTCTGATTTTCCAATATTTACTTTTCCGAACCTTTCACCTTCATTTAAAATTTCTTTAACCCGAAGTTGTAAATACTTAGGAGATAGAAAAAAGTTTATAAACCCAGGTTTTATCACCTCTATTTTTTCAAATAAATTAGGTTCAATCTTTAGGATGGCTAACTTAATGGTTTCCCCTATTTCAAGCGGATTTTTCTTGAGGTACCTACTAATCTGAAAAGCGACATTGGTGGCGTAGTCGCCATGCGTCCCCTCTTTGGGATGTCCTATATCAATTTCCGGAAAGGGAAATTTAAGAAAAACCTCTTTTTCTTGAAGGTTTTTTAGCGATTTTTGAACAATTTTGGCTATTTCTTCTCGTAGCATCACTTTAAGTATATCGAAATTTTAGCTATAGTAAAAGATGTGACCAGCGCTAACGGAATAAAAAGTGCGTTTTTAATTCAAGCGATAAATGCCCTTATAATGGGCGTAGTTTTTATAGTTCTGCCTCTGTTGATGATGGAAAGAGGAATTTCCATTGAATCTATGGGTTTAATCTTTGCTGCCCTTCCTTTGGTCACTCAATCGACCAGGCTTTTGTTTGGGATTGTTTCAGACTATATGGGCAGAAAAAGGTTTTATTGGCTAAATGCTTTTATGAATATGTCTTTCTTGGCTATTTACTATTTAGCAATTACTCCTTTGGGATTTTTGTTTGGCAAAATCTGTGAGGGAATAAGAAGCGCTTCTTTGTGGTCTGTAAACCGCGCCTACTTTATTGACCATAGCAAAGAAAAAGAAGAAGAAATGTTAGTAAAAATGAGAGGGGTGAATAGCGTCTTTGAGGCACTAGGAACTATCATAGCGGGATTTTTGGTAGCCATGATTCTTTATGAAAAAGTTTTGCTTTTCCTTATCATCTTGTCTCTTTTAATTTTTCCTAATGTCAAAATGTTGAAAGATAAATTTAGGGGAAAGATAAAGCCAATGATAATATTTAAAGCGCTCGATTTCAGGCATAAAGGGAAAAAGTTCAAAAATTTCATCCTTATCTTCTTTTTAATAGGGCTTTCTTGGGGGTTAATTTCAGGTTATATTCTGCCTTTGTTTTTAAAGACAAGAGGTGTTACTATTGGCAATATCGGTGTGCTCTTGGGTGTTTGGACCTTTTTAAATGGAATTTTCGCTTATATTTTTCATTCGATATGGTCTGGTAAAAAGAAAATTCTGGTAGGTGGAATATTGTCTTCAATATCAATCAGCGTCTTATCGTTTTGTGACCCTGTTCTTTTACCGCTTTTGATTTTTTGCTTGGGAGTAGCTAACGGAATAGCCAATGCAGGATATGAGACTATTTTTGTTTCGGTGGCTGACTATAACTCTTTAGGTAGAGACATTGGTATACTTATGATTGGAACTCATTTAGGAATGTCAATTACCCAGGCTCTTTCTGGATTTGTAATAACCTCGCTTGGCTTCTCAATCCTTTTTATAACGTCGGCTGTGCTTTATCTCCTCTTTTCTGTGACAGCTTTCTATAATATGAATGGCCAGGAGATTTAACCTCCGGGCATATTTTTGGGCCTTAAAAATGGGCTTTGTTTTTGATAAAATTCAATATAAAGATGAGGGTTATAGCTCACAACAAAAAAGCCGTCTTCAATTATAAAATCTTGGATAAATTTGAGGCGGGAATTTCTTTAATTGGCCAGGAGGTTAAATCAATAAAATCAGGCAAAATAACCCTGGGAGGCTCCTATGTTATCTTAAGGGGCGCCACCAAAAAGGGATTACCTGAGGTTTTTTTAGTTGGGTGCAAAATCCCAGCCTATCAACCAAAAAACGCTCCCCCCGATTATAATCCTGCCAGGTCCCGAAAACTTCTTTTGAAAAAAATCGAAATTAAATCCTTGGTCGGAAAAATAAAACAGAAGGGCTTGACTTTAATACCCCTGAGAGTTTATACTAAGAAGGGTCAGATAAAGATTGAATTTGGAATAGCCAGAGGTCTAAGGAAAATTGACAAGAGAGAGCTGCTCAAAAAACGCGAGGTAGAAAGAAAGATAGGCAGGGCTCTAAGGGGAGATCTAGGATAATCAAAACGGGGATGAAAGGCTCGACAGAAATTTAAGCCAAGGTAGTTCAAATCGAGTTTTCTAGAGTCTCGTTAAATCCCGCGTCTATGATGCAGGATAAAATTCTAGAAAAAAGTAAGTGCAAACTTATTTAGAAAACCTGCTTTAGCTTTAGCTTAAGGCAGCATCGAAGATAATCGATTCTCGATAGATTATTTGAGGTGTCATAAGTTCCTGCGAGATAGATAGGCTTTATAAGTCTCGGTAACCTATCGAAACATTAGAGACTGGTGATGCTGGAGTTTTGTCTGTTTTTTGTCTAGTATTCCAAAAATAAAACAGACTAAATTTGTAAAACTGCTTTTGGTAAAATTTCTGGACGCGAGTTCATTACTCGCCATCTCCACAAAATTATTTCTTAGTTAACATTTGTTAGTTTTTGAAAAGACCATTAGTCGACAACCAAATAAGGGCCCCTCGAGTGAGAGTTATTGATGAAACTGGAAAACAGTTGGGAATTATGCCTTTACAAGAGGCGCTCCAAAAAGCTAAGGAGCGCAATTTAGCTTTAGTTCAGGTAACCGAGAGAGTAGAGCCTCCGGTTTGTAAGGTAGTAGATTACGGGAAATATCTTTATGCTCAAGAAAAGAAAAGAAGAAAATCTGGGATTAGCAAGGGTAGCGAGCTTAAAGGAATCAGGTTGGGCTTTAATATTTCTCCCCACGATTTAGAAACCAAAGCTAATCTGGCAAAAAAGTTTCTCAAGGAAGGAAACGTTGTTAAAGTAGAGATGATTTTAAGAGGCCGGGAAAAAGCCCTTTCTGATTTTGCAAAAGATAAGATTCAACAATTTCTCGAAATTTTGGAAAAATTTATTCCAATAAATATTGAAAGGGGGTTAGAAAAAAGAGGAAATAGATTGATAATGATAATTAATAAAAAATAGAGCTTTCATCACCCCAAAATAATTATGGCGAAGATTCGTAAATCAATTTCCAAAAGATTTAAAATTACCAAAAGCGGTAAGGTGCTAAGAAGAGCAACCGGTCTTAACCATTATCGCGCGAAGAAGTCGGGCCAGAAAAAAAGAGAGCTCCGAAAATTGGTAGAAGTTTCAAAGCCTGAAGCTAAAAAAATAAAAAAACTATTAAAATATTCTTCAAGTTGTTAAATATTCTTGAATATTACCGAATCTTCGGAGGGGGGTTGGGTCGGGTCGCGAGATTCATCCGCGAAGCGGAAACTCTCGACCTAAAACCTAAAGGTTCTCCTCTGTGGGACAACAGCGAGCGACCTCATTCTGAGTCAGCACTATGGTGAGAGTAAAAAGAGGAAAATCTGCCAGAAAAAGAAGAAAGCGTCTCATAAAACACGCAAAGGGTTTTCGCTGGGGTAGAAAATCTAAATATCGCGCAGCAAAAGAAGCCCTTCTTCATGCTTGGACTCACGCTTATAGAGATAGGAGAGCAAAAAAAAGAGATTTTAGAAGATTGTGGCAAACTCAAATTTCGGCTGCTTGTCGCCAGCAAGGTCTTTCCTATAGCAGATTTATTAACGCCTTAAAGAAAAATAAAATTGAACTGGATAGAAAAATCTTGGCTGATTTAGCCAAAAATCATCCCCAAATCTTTGCAAAAATTGTAGAAAAAGTGAAATGACGTTTTTAAAAGAAAGGGATGCTATTAAAAAAACCATCTTGAAAGATGGTTTTTAATTCTCTGAGAAAGAATTGTTAAGTTTCTGTATTTAAGGGAATCTCAAGATAGTCTCCACAGACAAAAAATACTTTATAGTATTTTCGTTGCCCACCATCACCCCCCATCTGGATGTAAGCATGAGATATTTCGTAGATGATTTCTTTTTCTCCGCATTGAGGACATTTAAGATCGTTGACAACCCGTTTAATGCTCTTAATTTCTTTTAAGGCTTTTTGAGCCAGTTCTTCGTGACAGGTCCATACCAATCTACCATTGTAAGGAATAGAAAGGCAGCGCGGCCATCTGGGATGGTTTTTCATAAAAGCCTCGTAGTCTCTTTTTGGAGTATCAAAGAACATCTGTTCAGGTTCTATCGGTTGCTTCACATAGTTGATAATCGTCACAATACAAGGATGTTGAGACAAAAAGATTGTTTCTATTACTGATGGTTCTTGGTTCGTCTCACTCCCCTCCATTTGTTAAAGTTCGATATTCTTACCTACCACATTTATTATTCAGAGTAAATACCCTTCAGAAATCACCAAAAAAAGACCGCGAGAATCTCGCGGATTTTTGCTGCTTTTTTGCCCCTCCCTATAAATCACCTTCCTCTCTTGATTTTCTTTGTTCTTCAACGAATTCCTGAAGCCCATATTCTTTAATCCAAGAAGATAGGGTTGATACACTTGTGTCGATATTTCGATTTCTAGCCATCTGTTTAAGATCACCTTTGTAATTTATAATTAGCGCCTCGAGTATATCCTTGCCAGGATTGCTTGGGGGTCAATGTTTCTTCCTCCTCCCTCCACGACGTTGCCTTTTGGGTGACCCCTAAGGCATCTGTTGTCTACTATAAACACTATTCCCGGGTGCTGATGTCAAGACCACAATTCGTTTTTGCGGAATATTTTCTAGTTTAAGAAGCTTTAAATTAAGCTGTCGTTTAAGCGCAGTCTGAATTATCTTCCGGTCCTGTTCCTGCTGATCTCGTATTGAACAATCTCTTAAAGATGTGCCACCCAAGCCAAGCACAATTTCATCTAATTCTTGCTGGAGTACAATGGGTAAAATAGCCGAGTTCATCTCAAAGAGTATTTTTTGAAGAATAATAACAAATTTTCCTTCCGCTGTCTGCTGGGCCGTAGCCAAGGCATCGGGATTTAATTCTTTCAATAGTTCGGGCTCATCTATGATTTGGAAAAGGACTATCTTGTCTTCAAGAAGACAGAAGGCTTCTTTTTCTTGATTGACTCTATATTGACCTGGAGCAATTTCTAGCCCCAAATTTTCATAACGTTGGTAAATTTGAGCTATGGCCCTGAATAATCTTTGCTTGTATGGGTCGATGGGGAACCGGGGCGCCTTATCCATCTTTCCTTCCAACTATTTTTCGCCTCCATATTTTTTTATTAGGTTGCAATCTTTACTGTTTTAGTTATATCACGTCTTCTTTTAAGGGTAAACCCCCACACCAAATAAGGACAGGGTGCTAAAAGTACCCAAATTGACGAAGTCAGTCCTTGTTATGGTGTGGAGGTAAAGTGGCCTATTTTTTAACTTCGATAATTATTTTTTCTGGTATTTTTTTGGAATAGTTTAATAAAAGTGCCGTGGCTTCTAAAACTTTCTCTTTTTTTATTTCTTTACCAAACCCCCTAATTAAAACTGTAGGGCCGGGAAAGTTTTGGGGCTCTAGAATCAGGTCTTTTTTCTTTTTTCCCGCCAACTGATGGATTTGCTTATTCTCTTTCTCGTTTCTTCCTACTATGATTAAAAATCTATTTTGCCTCACTCTGCCAAAGCTTTGAGTGGCAAGCCAAAAAATTCTTCCCTTTCTTAAAATCTGACAATCGTTTCCATCACATTCTGGTGCTTTTTTAAAAAGCTCTCTCAATCTTTTTGAATATTCGGGATCTGTTAAAATACAACCTCCGGCCGGGGTCGGAAATTTTTTTAGTTTCATTTTCTTGGCCAGGACCATTTGAGGTTTCCGAGATTTTCCCTGAAAACCAAAAAGGTTTTCTCTTTTGACCCATCTCCTTTTTTCAGGAATCGTCAAGGGTAATAATTTTGCTGAAAGAGGTCGTAAAATTAAACTCTCCAGCTCTGTTTCTTTTTCTGCTAATTGAAAAATTTTTCTATTCTGGGAAAATGGTCTTTCGCCCAAAACTTCACCCGTGGCTAAAAAATCAAGTTTTTCTCTTTCAAGGATTTCTTTAGCTTTTTTAATCATTAAAATATGGCAATCAATACAGGGATTCATTCCTTGTCCTCTACCATATTTCGGTCTTTTGACAGTTCCCAAGTGTTCTTTTGATAAGGCGATAACTTTCAATTTTAATTTTAATCGTCGGGCTGACCTTTGAGCTGACTGACAATCAAAAAAGAAACTCTTACAACAAACAAGAGCCACTTTAATTTTTTCTTTTCTCAGGATTTCAGCTGCCAAAATAGAGTCTAAGCCTCCAGAAAAAAGTAAAAGAGCTGTTTTTTTCATTATTTCGTTAAAAAGCAATGAGCTTTTTTTAAGATTCCCTTAGTGTTTGGAAAGGTTATTTGTTCGAGAGCATCTTGATAGGGCAACCACCGAAAACCAACATGCTCCCAGGAAATTTTTACCTCTTTTTCTTTGGTTTCTGCCAGAGAAAAAGTGGCTATTTTAAAAATAGTTTTATTCCCTAATCTAAAAAAATATTTAATACTTTCTTGAAAGCCAGGAATGAATTCAAAACTCCTAATCCCGGTTTCTTCCCTTACCTCTCTTTTTATGGTTTCTTGGAGCTTCTCTCCTTTTTCGATAATTCCCTTGGGGAAACCCCAGTGTCCCAGCTTATAGTGAAGAAGGAGGTAATAAATTTTAGAATTTTCTCTTTGAAAAATGACAGCTCCGGCTGATTTTTCAACTGGCATATTTTTTAATTATAACAAACGACGGTTTGCTATATCAAAAAGGCTCATAAATAATCTGAGCCCTTCTTTTTTTAAACATTTTTATTGTCTTGCTTGTTGGCTTTATCAATACTTATCACTTTTACTAAAAAGATTTAAACTTGATGTCATAAGGAGAGCTTGAACCAGTCAGATATACCAAACCTATTCTTGAACCATATTTCTTAAAGTAACCTGTTATCGAATCGTTTCTGGTTAATCCATCAGTACTTTCATCTACCCAGTCAACTGGATTACTATCCCAGGCTCCCCAAGACATTCGTCTCTTATAATAAATGTGGTTGGCAGCAGGAGAACCTGCCCAAAATACATAACTATCACCCGTACTTGTGTCCATGGTTATTACTGGAGCGCTTCTATTAGTGACACTATCTTGAACAAGCTCATCACTTGTTTGCCAACCAGTACCATAGACTCGTTTATTGAAGCGAACCTGAGGGGTTGAAGCTCGCAGATAAGCAAAGTAAACATCATCTCCCATAGCTGTAGCCGAAAGCGCACCTCCCCACTCTGGAACTGAGGCAAGATTGTAATCAGCCACATTAGTTTCTTCTGCCTCCCAGTTGCTTCCATTCCAGAGTCTGCCGCGAATTACTTGATTTTCTACAGCGTAAACTGCGTACATTTTACCATTGGTTAGGGGAACAATTAGTCCTCTCCATTCGGTAGTGCCGGTATTAAGCTTATAAGGAAATCCGGTGTCTGTTATCCAGACTCCAGTATTGGTGGCATTCTTCCAGGCATAGGGAGTGTTTGAAGAATAGTGTTTGTCCCATATAAAAGCGTATCCATTACTATCAACCGCAATGGTGCCCTCATCATGCCGATTAAATAAGCTTCCATTATGAACAGTTTGTGTACCGGCAGACCAGGTTATACTTCCGTCACTGTTGGGTATTCCCCTTTGATAAAATAGATCAAAACCAGAAGTGAGATTGTTCCTCTGCCAATGAACATATGTACCATCAAAGAATACCGAACAATGCCATCCTTCTGTGTTCCAACACCCTGAAACTGTGGCAAAATTTGACCAACTTGACCCATCTGTACTAGACCTATACCCCCAATTACCATTAGTACAATACCAAACCCAATATCTTCCATTGGCATAAAACGATTTCCAATGGCGAGGACCAAGTAAACCCTCATCAGAGCTTGTTGTACCAACTGTAATCGAGGGACCCGGCCCTATACCTCCGTAAACCAATCCCTTTCCGCCAGCCGCATAAACTTCATAAGAACCTCCTTTTTCCAATTCAACGTGAATTTTATAACCTTTTTTGTCTTCTGTTGATTGGTACTGATAAGAATAAGGAACTTCTGCCTCTGTAACTTTACCATAAAGGGGGTCTCTCGGAATTATGGGAAGGTATTGAGGATTTTTCATTACCTGAGTAAAGGGACCGTTTGTATCTTCATCTTCCTCTATCTTTATCCAATTTAGACTCTCTGGATATTCTTTATTATCGTAATAATAATACTCGAGAGCTGTTCTTATAGAATCTACTTCGGCAACTCTTTTGCTGTCTCGGCTTCCTGCTCGGGTGCCGCTCATTGCGATAAAAACAAAACTGGTGAAAATCGCGATAATAGAAGTTACGATTAAAACCTCGGTGAGAGTAAACGACTTTTGATAGTTTTTGGTCATTATTTTATTTTAGCAAAAAAAGCTTGTCAATGTTATTCTATTTAAAGAAATTAAGTAACCCCTTTAATGGTTGAGTGTTGATGACATCTTCTTTCTCAGCCCAGCCCCTTCTTGCTTGGGCAATACCCAATTCAATAAAACGCAATTGGTCTTTTTGATGAGCATCTGTATTAATTATCATTTTAACCCCGGCTTCTTTTGCCATCCTGATTTTTTGGTCATTTAAATCCAGTCTTTCGGGCCAAGAATTGATTTCTAAAATTACCCCGAATTCTCTGGCTACCCTTAAAATTTTTTCGAAATCAATTTGATACTCATCTCTTCTTTTTAAAAGTCGGCCTGTTGGATGAGAAATAATATCAATGTTGGGATTTTTCATTGCTTTAATTATTCTTTCTGTCATTTGTTTTTGAGGAATCTTAAAACTAGAATGGACACCGGCTATAGCATAGTCTAATTTCTTAAGAGCCGAATCTTTTATATCGATAGAACCATCTTTTAAAATATTAGTTTCTGCTCCCTGGAGCAGTCTAAATCTGAGACCCTCTTTTTGAAAACTTTCATTTAGTTTATTAATTTCTTTTTTTTGCTGTGCGAGCTGTGCTTCATTAAGGCCCTGTTCAATTCTTAAAAATTTAGTGTGGTCTGAAATACCCAAATATTCATAGCCGATTTCCTGGGCTTTTTGAGCCATTTCCAAAATCGAATTTTCTCCCCCGTCCCATTTTGAATGACAATGTAAATCTCCTCTAAGGTCATTATAATCAATTATTTCGGGCAATTTGCCTTCTAGGGCAGCTTCAATTTCTCCCTGGTCTTCTCTTATTTCGGGGGGTATCCAGGGCAAATCAATGGCTTTATAAACCCCGGTTTCTGACCAACCGGCAATCATTTTTCTTCCCTTAAAAACTCCGTATTCATTAAGCTTCAAACCCTTTTCAATAGCAATTTTTCTGGTAATAATGTTGTGTTCTTTAGAACCTGTAAAATATTGAAGGGCAGAACCATAACTTTTTTTGGCTACCACTCTCAAATCAACATCAAAACCCTCTTTTAATCTAATTGATGACTTGGTAGTACCTTTCCCCCAAATTTTAATGATACCGGGAAAAGAAGTAAAAATATCCATTACTTTTTGGGGCTTTTTTGTTACCGCCAGAATATCAATGTCACCAATAGTTTCTTTCCGGCGCCGAATGGAACCGGCTAAACTAATTTGCTCTACCTCTTTTGAACTTTTTAATCTTTCTTCGATTTCTCTAGCTTTGGGCAAAATTTCTCCCAATAAAAACCTACCCTTGCTTCTTTTTAAGAAAGCTATTCCTTCTAAAATGTTTTTTTCGGTCTTTTCCCCAAATCCAAAAAGAGAAGCGATTTCGTGGGCTTTAGCTGCTTTTTCTAAATCTTTTAAATTTCTAATTCCTAATTTTTGATATAAAACTTTTGCTCTCTTTGGCCCCATTCCCTCAACCGCAATTATTTCTTCTAAGTTTATCGGGAGTTGTTTTTTGAATTTTTCATAATATTGAATCTTTCCTGTTTTTAAATACTCCTCAATTTTAACGGCAATGCTTTTTCCCACCCCTGGAATTTTTTCCAGGGCTTCAATCCCTCCTTTTTTGTAAATTTCTTCGACATCTTCTTCCAGGGCTTCCAAGGTAATAGCTGCCCTTTGATAGGCAAAGGGTTTAAAAGCCACTTCTTCCATCTCAAGGTAATCAGCTATTTCATAAAATATATGAGCTAATTCTTTATTTTTCATGGTCAGGAAAGGGTTTATAAAAAGAAATCCGAGGCAATGCTTTTTTTCGGGAGGACATTTCTTGGTGAATAAACAGTAAAAGACCAGCTGAAATTAGGGTTAAGGTACCTGTCAGAATAAAAATAACTTTAAATCCAAAAATAGAAACTAAAAGCCCACCAATAGCTCCTGCAATACCTGCCCCAAGCCCCAAGGAAGTGCTTTCTATTCCCCATTCAAGAGCTTCCTTACCCCTATCAATATTTCTTGTAAAAATAGCTCCCCAGGCAGGTACTACCATAGCCATGCCTACAGCATGCAAAACCTGGATACTATAAATATGCCAGGGTAGAAAAGAGATCACAAACCCAAAAGGAGCTAAGCCGGTCAAAACAGTTCCCCAAAACATGAACCAAAAATCATCTTTTTCTTCTGGTTGCTGGTCTAAATGTTGCCCGATTGGAATCTGTAAAGAAGACTTCACAATCCAATAAGTTAAAGAGGCAAAGCCGGCTATTTTAGCTCCCTCTGCCAGATTTCCTATTGCTATTTTTTGAACAAGGAAAATGGCGAAAATGGGCCCGAGTAATCCCCAGCCACTATTTAAGAAAAAATCACTAATTATTAAGACTCTTATAACTTTGTTAATGGTTTTTAACATATTTCTTAATTACCAATTGTCTTTACGCTTATTTCCCTTTTTCTGGGTCTATTATCAAAATCAATAAAAACCAAATTTTGCCATTGACCCAATACCAATTTTCCATTCTCAATTGGCACGGTTAAAATGGGCCTTAAAAGGGCCGATCTGATATGGGCGTAACCATTGCAATCCCCCCATTTTTTACAATGTTCGTAATCTTCTGACATTGGAGCAACTCTTTCAAGAATCCTTTTAAAATCTTTAATTAAACCTTCTTCGTATTCAATGGTGGTTATTCCACAAGTTGAACCGGGACAATACACCAAACAAAATCCTTCTTTTATTTTAGATTTTCTAACCATTTCGAGAACCTGGGGAGTAATATCAATGATATCGGTAAAGCCTTTTGTAGAAATTGTAAATCTCATTTTTCCAATTTATTAACTAAATTGTTTTTAAACAATAAAATTGCCAAGCGGAATGAAATTATTATACCGGTTAAAGCCAGAATTAATTCTGTCCCTCTAATAATCGTGGTGAAGGCAGTGGCAACAGAGATTCCCCAACCCAATCCGCCAAAAGCAAAAATTTGAATTGCCTCATGAGAACCCAGGGCTGTTGGTATCGGCACCATTGCCGCCAAATAACTAAAACCTAAAACAGATAAAACGGGTAGGAATCTTGGTTTTTGACCCAGAAATTCTATTAAAAGCCAGACTCTTAGATACATTATCGTCACCCTGGCAAAAGAAAGATAGAAAGCTCGCTGGAGAGACTTTTTCTTAAATTTAAAGAAATCAAAAATTTCTTTTTCGGTCTCTAAGGGTTTACTGTCTAATCTATGATTAAAAACTCCAATAAAGGTCTTGATTAAACTTTCTCTTTTTAAAGTTTTGAAATAAAAAAGTAAAATACTGGCTGTAAATAAAAAAAGTGTTCCTCCAAAAATCAATCTTAGGTTCATTGGGGGGAGTCCTATTTTAAAAAGAAAAAATAAAGCCCCAAGAAAAATAATTACTAAATTGGTTGTCCATTCTAAGACTCTATCAATGATTACCGAAGCCGTAGCTTTTGTCCAGGGAATCTGATTGGTTTCTTTTAAAATGAAACTTCGAAAAACCTCTCCAATCCAGAACAGAATAGGAGCCAAAAACATTATGGCAAAACCTGCTAAATAAGGTTTAAAAAGTTGCCAAAAAGAAATTTCTATTTCCTCTCCCCTGAGAATCTCTTTCCATTTAAGATTACCAATTATCATTATGGATAAAGTCAAAAGTAACATAACCATTCCTTGCCAGCCGGTAAAAACAAGAAGGGTATTTTTGATTTCCTGCCATCCTACCGTTTTACCAATCCAGAGAAAAAGCCCTATTCCAATAAAAAGAGAAGTCAAAAAAAGTAAAAAATTTCTCATCACTAGACTCATTATATCTCAGGCAGAATTGAAAAACAAAACCCCTTAAACTCACGGGGTTTTGTTCTCCTTTATGATTTATTCAAATTTTAATCTCTCGACCCTGAGTGATTCTTCGATTTAACTTTATTTTACAGAGTAAATTTTGTCAAATCTGTTTACAAATCCTCAAAAGCTCTCTAGCGTTTTCGATGGCATAACCTGCCAAGTCATTGTTAAAATACACATAGATATCCAATCTCTGGTTCAACCATTTTTTGATTTTTTGAGAGATACCTTTTAATTCTTTTTTTGTATATCTTGAAGAAAACATCGCTTTCGGCCCATGTAATCGAATATAAACAAATTCTGTTGTGACCATATCAGTTCTTGGATAACGGGAAGAATCAGCAATAACCCAAGCAACATCATATTTTTTCAATAATTTGTAAATTTTTTCGTCACACCAGCTTTTATGTCTAAACTCAAAAGCAAGCCGAAGTGACATGTAACAAGCAACATGCGACAGGGATTCTTTTGTTTTCTTACTTGTTTCTTGTCTCTTGTTTCTTGTAACTAGTTTTAGGAATTCCTCTAATCTTTTAAGGTTTTCTTCAGTTGCTTGAAAGCTTGGTGGAAATTGAAATAAAAAAGGACCTAATTTTTCTTTCAAATTTAAAGCGTTATCCAAAAATTTTTGCCAGGCATTTTTCATTCCTTTCAATCTCTTAATATGAGTAATAAATCTACTAACCTTAACAGCAAATAAAAAATCCCGGGGAGTTTGGGAATACCATTTTTGGTAGGTGCTCGGCCGGGGTAAGTGATAGAAAGAATAATTTATTTCCGTTGTTTTAAATTGTTGAGAAAAATACTTTAATTTATCTTTATGTTTTAGATTTTCGGAGTAAAAAACCCCTTTCCAATGATCGTAAACCCAACCCGATGTGCCAACATATATCTTAGGCATTATTAATCTTTTTCATTTTTCCTTTTAAGGAGATAGAGTATTTTATAAATAAATTTCTTACCATAGAATTTTTTCTTTAGCTCCTCCATAAACGCAAGGCATATTGAATTGTCGCATTTTTCAAAAGCCCACTCCCAGAGAAAGCCGACTGGTAAATTCTTGTCTTTTTTTTGATATTGAAGCCCCTGGAGCAAAACTACCAAGACATTAAGTTGATTAAGAAAACGAGCTTCAGGGGTGCTAACTGTTTTATACTCATCAAAAAGTTGAAGGATTTCTTTCTTTGGGGAATTGGGGAGCTTGCGGGTTAGTTTTTGAAGAGCTAACTTCTCTTTCTTATAATCTCTGGCAAATTTATTTTCTTTTTCTTTTCGCGAAAGACGGGGCCATTTTTCAAAAACTTTTAATCTTGCTTCTTTAGCTTTGGGTAAAACGCGACCGTAGGGAGTAATAAGGTCACCAGTATAAATCGCGGGTAATTCGTGACAAAGCGCCATTTTCAAAAGTTTTTCCATGTCAAGGGCTTTGTTTTCTTTACCCAAAATCCAAGCTATTATGGTGAGAGTAAAGATATGAGAAGCTACTGTTTCGGGATCTCTAACGCCGAGGCCAACCCAAAGTTTTCTGGGCATTCTTTTTAATTTTCGTATTTCTAAAAGAAAATCTAAAATACTTTCCAATTCAGCGTTTTCTTCTTTATCAAAAGTTGTTTTATCAATCTCGAATTTGGTGTTATAAAATTTTTTTTGAATAATTTTTAAAAGTAGCGAAAGCAAAGGGTCAACCATCAACTCCTCTGCCTCCTCCCACCAGGGTGTAACCAATGAATAGTCCTTTTTATTGAGACGCTCAAGCGCTTCTAGCATACTATCTATTTTATCTGTCTGTTTAAAAAACCTGCCTTCATTGGACCTGCCTTTTTTATAGTCCAGCCAATAAGAAAAAATTTCTTCTCTTGTTGGTGAATTAAGGGGTTTAATTACTTTTAAAAGACATTTTTTCTCCTTTTCAAACTCTTTTTTTTCTCTTTTTATTTTTTCTTTTAGGGGCAGCCTAACCCATCTTTTAAGAGCTTCTTTTCTCTTTTTTCCTTCTTTTGGTAAAAGACCCCAAAAGGGGGTCAGGTCGCCGGAATAAACTTCGCAAAGGTCGTGAGAAAAAGCAATTTTAATAATTCTTTCGGCATTCAGGTTGTTTTTTTGACCTAACAACCAACCCGCTATAGCTGTCCGAAAAGTATGGTCTGCTACTGTTGGGGGGTTTTTAATCCCCAGCCAAACCAAGCCAGTTCTTGGTATTTCTTTTAACTTATTAGTTTCTAGAAGAAAATTAAGGAGACTTTTCATAATAAAAAAACTCAAGATTTCTCCTGAGTATATCACAATTCTGTTTGGGTCTCAAGTAATTATTCCTAAACCAAAAATATAGCTTTTGGCTTTTCTTAGGTGAAATGATATTTAATCTTTTTTATTTTATAAGCTACTTTTATTGGAGAAGTAATTGTTATTTCATCTCCGACTTTTTTCCCCAAAAGTGCTCTTCCGACTGGTGACTCAGAAGATATTTTTCCTTCGCTGGGATTAGCCTCCAGAGTACCAATAATTATAAATTCGTTAATTTGCCCATCAGCTTCTTGCAAGGTAACCGTAGCTCCCAGGTTGACTGTGTTTTGCTTTTCTTTTGGAGGAACCTTTATTAGGACAACGTTTTTTAAAACATTTTCCAGCTCAGTTATTTTAGCCTCTATAAAGCTCATATCTTCGCGAAAAGAAAGATATTCTGGGTTTAAGTCTTCGGAATGTAAAATCTTCGGGGACTCTCCCTTAATTTTTGAAAGCTTAAGAGCTTGTAGGTTCTCGTATTCTTTTTTTATCTTCTCTAATCCTTTTTCGGTTAAGTAAAACTTCTTTTCTTGTACCATATTTTTAAGTTTAAAAGCGAGCGAACCCCCTTTATTTGGAGGTTCGTGGCGTTTTGTTCTCTTTTCGTAAGGGTCTAATTCTTTTTTTTAGCGAACCTCCCAGTAGGTTTTTTTGTGATGGGGAAAGGGGTAAAAATCTCTCCAGAAAGGATATTGGTGGTAGGAAAGCAGGAAGAATCGGTTTTTTCTTTTTGTGTTTCCATTTTGTCAGCAAGTCTCTAACACCCCATTATAATACTCGCGAAATCCCTGTCAAGACCTCTTCTTTAAGGATTCTTGACCGTTTTAATTTTAGAAGATTTTAATTTAAAATGAAGTAAATTAATATGATTGAAATTGATGGAAATTATTTAGAGGGTGGTGGTCAGGTTTTAAGAACGGCAACCTCTCTTGCCGCAATTACAAAAAAGGATTGTCGTGTTTTTAATATCAGAAAAAATAGACCCAACCCAGGATTAAAGCCTCAGCATCTTTTGGGTCTCCGCGCCCTCTCTCAGCTCTCTGGAGGGAAATTGGAGGGAGACTTTTTAAAATCAGATAATATTAGATTTTTCCCCGGACAAATTAAGAATCAAGGGCTCCATATAAGAATAGAAACCGCAGGGAGTATTACCCTGGTTTTACAAACCCTAATTCCTCCAGCCTTGCTTGCCCCAGAGCCAATAAGTATTTTCGTTTAGAGGGGGCGCCACAGTATACTTTTTTTTTCACCAACCATTGACTATTTCAGGTATGTATTTTTAAAAATATTAGAAAAAATAGGAGGAAGAGTTGAAATTAATATTATGAAAAGAGGTTATTATCCAGAAGGAGGAGCAGAGGTCAAGGTAAAGATTTACCCTTCAAAGCTCAAAACTCTTAATCTTTTAGAACGAGGGNGGCTTAAAAAAAGTTTTAGCTATCTCTGGAGCCGCTGAAGTTCTCCAAAATAAAAAAGTTGCGGAAAGACAATTAGCTGGGGTAAGAGAGATTTTTAGCCAATTAAAATTGTCGATTGAAGAAAGAGTTGGATATTACAAAACTCAGTGTCCGGGAAGCCAAATCTGTTTAACAGCTGAATTCCAAAATACGGTCATTGGAACCGACAACTTAGGAAAGCTTGGCAAAAGAGCAGAAGATGTTGGTAGGGAAGCGGCTTTGGAGCTTTTAGAAGAACAAAAAATCTGACACTTGTTTAGATAAACATTTAGCCGACCAAAATTTTTGCCTTATATGGCATTGGGTCAAGGAAAAAGTTCGGTCAGGGTTTCAAAAGTTACAAATCATACCAAGACCAATATCTGGGTAATTGAGAAATTTTTAGAAGGAAAATTTGAAATAAACGACAATATAATTACCTGGACTCCAAAAGTTTAATTATTTCTTTTTTCACTTTTTTCTCGATTTTCTCGAGCCGAATAAAAAATTTTTGGACCAAACAAAAAAAATAATCCAAATTAAAATTAGTAAAAAGCCAGCAACAATTAAGATTTTGCCAAGATAAAAAATCATTTTTTTATCTCTAAAGATATTGTTCTCCTATAATTTCTGGCTGAAAGTATTTATTAATTTTAATTTCAATCGGAAATAGTTTTTGGATTTTGTTATTAGAGATAGTAACCCTTAATAGAAGTCCTCGTGTGGTTTCCTCTGAAAATCCTTGGTCAAAAACAAAATTCCCAAGAGAATAAACAATATAACCTCCCTTATATTTCTCAATTTCTTGAATTACATGGGGGTGGTGGCCAATAACTAAATCTGCACCAGAATCTATAGCTAAACGGCCAAAATATTTCTGGGTGGGGGTTGGATTGAGTTGATACTCTTCTCCAAAATGCATTGAAATTATTACGATATTGGCGTTTTCCTTCGCTTTTTTAATATCTTTCACAATTTTCTCATCCAACCAAGCAATACCTGATTTATTCTCGTGAGCTACCCAGTATTCCGAGCCTAAATGATTATAAGCTAAAAAGGCAATTTTTGTCCCGTCTATTTGCTTAACTAAGGGTAAATGAGCCTCCTTTTCAGAAAATCCACCACCAACATAATCAATTCCGATCTCTTTTAATCTTAAAAAAGTATCTTCCACTGCCTCTCTCCCATAATCAAAAATGTGATTATTGGCTACCGAAAGAACATCAAAACCAGCGAAAATTAAACTTTCGATTGTTCTGGGTTCATTTCGAAAAGAATAAATACTACCAACTCTCTGGCCCTTATCAGAAATTGGTCCCTCTATATTTCCAAATGAAATGTCGGCTTCATTAAGATTGGTAGCGATTTTAGAAAAAAGAAATTTATAGTCTCCCTCCCCATATTTTTTAACCATATATTTCACTCCCCTATCTAACATAATATCACCGACAAAATTTAGGGTTATTTCCTTGGGTTGCTTCTGAGAAAAAAGAGGAAAAATTTTAGCAAGAAAAATTTGAGAAATTCCTTCTTTACGTTCAAAAACAAAAAGCCCGCCAAACAAAGTGGTAATTAAAAGTAAAATTAACCAAAAGAAAGGGGATTTAAAATTTTCCTTAAGGGAGAACATCATTCTCTATAAAGTCTTTTTAAACCTGCTTTTTTAGCGAACTTGATTGCCTCTCGATATTCTTCGTTTGTAATTCTCCGAGAAAGTTCAGGGTAATGAAATGCCCTATAAGAAGGGTAATATTGATCCATAATATTCAAAAGGGTCTCTTTCGAAATTTCTTTGGCTATAAATTCAAAGGTTTTTTCAGAGCTTGCTAAACCATTAGGTAAAACCAGATGTCTGACTATCAAGCCCTGAATAGCTATTCCATTTTCATTAACTACCAGGTCGCCAACCTGGCGGTACATTTCTTTTAGGGTAGCTTTCATAACCTCGAAATAATTAAGGACTTTAGAATATTTCTGAGCAGTTTTATTGTCTGAATATCTGGCATCTGGTAGGTAAATATCAACGATGCCGTCTAAAAGCTTTAAAACTTTAAGTGAATCATAAGAGCTTGTATTGTAAACCAGGGGGATTTTAAGACCTTTTTCAACAGCCAATGCAAGTGACTTTATAATTTGAGGCACTTGAGGAGTGGGGGTAACCAAATTGATATTGTGACAACCTTTGTTCTGAAGGGTAATCATCATTTCAGCTAACTTTTCAAAAGAAACTTCGGACCCTATTCTCAATTGAGAGATTTCGTAATTTTGACAGTAAACACAGGCGAGATTACAAGAGGTGAAAAAAATGGTTCCCGAGCCTGCTTTTCCAATCAAAGGACTTTCTTCTCCAAAATGAGGATGAAAAGAAGAAACAACGGGTAAAGCCCCTAATTGACAAACTCCCCTTTCGTCTTTTAGTCGGTTAACATGGCATTTTCTGGGACAAATCTCACAATTTTCTAAAATTTTAAAAAGCTTTTGACCCCTAAATTTAAGCTCTTTTTTTGAAAGATTTAAATAGGAAGGATATTTTTTCATAAATAAAAATGTTTGCTTCTTATTTATTTTACCAGAAAAGAAGTAAAAACCGGCAGGAACCGGTTTTAAAAGTTTTGCTCTATCGATTTAGCAGGTAAGATGGAAAAGACCTGTCAGTTTATTTTCTTTTTCCTTTTCCAGAATAATATTAAAAGTTTTCACTGCCTCTTCTGTTTTATCAATTATGAGATCGACTCCTTTTTCTCGAATAGCTTCTTGGGTCTTTTCGGTAACTTTGGCTGCTCCGTAAGCACCTGTGCCCAAAATAATTGTATCGGGATTTTTTTCCAGTGCTCTTTTAATATCTTCGGCATTGAAAATATGGCTTTCTTTTCTCCACCAACTCAAGACCTCGCCAGTCCAGTAAACCTCAACATCATAATTATATCTTTTTCCGTTAATAATAATAATACCGAATCGATATTCCTCAATCATTTTGAAAAAGCGTTTTTTGTTTTGACAAAGTCTTTTGTTCTCCCTTTGAAAATATTCTTATTTTACCATAAACACCGTCGTAACCCGGCTCAATAAATACCTTTCCTTCTCTAACCCTTATTATACCCTCAGCGATTTCTGAAAAAGTGGCTGCTTCTAAATCTCGGCGAGTAACATCGAGTAAAATCTTGAATTCATTACCAAATTTTTTAATTAGATTTTTATACTCAGTTTCAACCTGTTTTGCGTTGGTTAAAACGTTCATAGCATCAGCAATTATTTCTGTTAAAGGAATTAAACTTTTAAAAGGAATGGTGTTTTCCGGTTTAAATCCTTCGGGTCTATCGGCAAGTTCTTCGACTCTATTTAAAACACCGATAGTAAGGGACCTCCCACATCTTGGGCAGATATTATTGTATTTCCTTGATTCTTGGGGTGATAAGCTTATCTCACAGGCCCTATGCCCATCGTAGTGATATTTTCCCTCTTGGGGGAAAAACTCAATTGTATATAGAAACTTCTGGGAATCTTTCGATTTAATTGCGTCAAAAATTGCTGAATAACTTAGGTTTTCTAAATCAAAAACATTAGCTTCCCGCCCTATTTTTTGAGGAGAGTGGCTATCGCTGTTTGAAATTAGAGCCATTTTATCAAGAGCAGAAAGTCTCCAGTTCATTGGCGGATCAGAGCTTAAACCAGTTTCGATGGCATAAATATGCTTTGAATATTCTTCAAAACACTCTTCAATGGAATCAAAGCCTGACTTTGAACCAAATAGTGAAAACCAGGGAGTCCAAACATGGGCAGGAACTATTAAACAATCTGGAGAGATTCCCAAAACAATTTTAACTAATTCCTTGGCGTCTAAACCCAACATTGGTCTTCCATCGGCTCTTAAGTTACCAATCCATCCCAAATGAGCGTTTATTTTTTCGACTATCTCAAAAGAGGGAACGAAAATTATAATGTGAATTTTCCGAACCCTTCTTCCCTTGGAGTATATACAACTAACTTCGGTGGTTAAGAGAAAACGTGTTTCAGATTCACTTTCTTTCATTTTGTATAAACCATTTTCTGTGCTCACCAGTTTTTCTTTTAGTCTTTTAAACCACTCGGGATGAGTTATGTCTCCGGTTCCTAAAACCTTGATACCTTTAATTTTGGCCCAACTATCTAACTCTCCCAAAACCATTCTGGGAGAAGTGGCTCTTGAATATTTGGAATGCAAATGAAAATCGGCAACGAATTTCATAAATTTATGAAAGGAAAAGGTGAGAAATTGCTCCCAATAAGAGCACTATCATTAAAGTATATAGTAAGGGTGAGGGAAGTTTCAAGTTATATTCTGGCTCTCTATTACCTAAAAATTTGGCTTTTTGAAAAATCAAAATGATGATTATTCCTTCCATCGCCCCAATAAAGCTGCCTGTCCAGCCGATGACTTCTATAAATTGCCGGAATCCCGATAAAAATAAAAGGAGGGGTAACATACAAGAAGCCAAAAAGGCGAAAATTTTAGAAAACTTATAATCATAGATAAGAGTGTTTCTAAGATAAAGGCCGAGCATTAAAAATGAGTCTGCTAAAGTTATTACTCCCGCTAACACTCCCAAGAAAATAACTTTTTTATCCAAAAGAGAAAGAAGACCAGAGAATGTGTCAACAGAAGTAGAGCTTCCGCTTACCCCTATCACTGCCAAGCTGAAAAGACAATATAATAAAATAGCAATTGTCATTGAAACGAAAATCGCCTTTTTAAATCTTTTTCTTTCCTGGGAGGTTTTAAAAATGTCAGCCATTTCCGGAATGGCGCTCCAACCAGTGAGCGCAAATAAAACTACTCCGTAAGGCAAAAATAAATTAGGGAAATCCAATAAGTTAAAGTTTTTAAAATTAATACTGGGAATAGAAAGATAGAAAATAGAGATAATAATTAAAATGAAGGCGAAATTGGTGAAAAGTTCTGCTACGGCGATAAGTTTTATTCCCCTAAAAACAAAGGGGGAGAGAATTAACCAAAATATTAAACTCAGATAGAAAGAAGATAGTCTGGTAAATGGAGAAATAAGAATTTCTAAAAAATCTCCTCCTAAAATAATATAAGCTAAAAGAACGGCTATCATTCCAAAAACCGTAGAAAAAGCCGCCACTCTCTCTCCCCATTTTCCTAAATACATCTTGGCATAACCTGGTAATCGATGTCTTTCACGGGTACGCAAAATTATTTCACCAAAAAGTAAATGGATTAAGAGCACCACTCCCCCCAAGATTAAGAGATAAAAAAAGCCGGGTACTATCCCGCTTTTCGAAATAACGTAAGGAATACCAAATATTCCCGCTCCTATCACCGTTCCTAAAAGCAAGGTCACAGCCAAAAAGAAATTTCTATCCGTCATTTTCTTTCGCGAAAGAATTTATCTTCTACCTTACCAAAGCCGGCTAAAATAATTACGGCTAAAAGGGTAGTGAAAATAGCTAAAAAATAGAGTCCGGCCCCAACAGCTACCCCGATAGCAGCTACTCCCCACAAACCAGCAGCTGTTGTTAACCCCTCAACTCCTTTGGGAGTTTTAAAAATGGTGCCCGCGCCTATAAAACCCACTCCGATGGCTATGGCCTGAATAATTCTAACCACATCCATTTCGGAGGTATCCAGAGAGTGGAAAAAATGAAGAGAGATAAGGGTAAAAAGACAAGAACCAAGAGAAACCAGACTATAAGTTTGAAGTCCAGCTTCTCTTTTTTTTATCTCTCTTTCTAAACCAATTAAAGCGCCCAAAAAGGTAGCTAAAAAAAGCTGGCCAAGAGTTTGAGGCTCCATAAAAAGCAACTTTAAATAATTTATAGTTTATAAACCTTATAACCCTCTCTAACTTTTTCCTTAACCTTCATACCAATCGAGTCGCCAACTTTAGCTTGCTGGACTTTTTCGTGTTCAATTTCCATGGAGTCAACCTGCTGAGAAAAATCAGTTCCCTCACCACCAGCAATTCTGATACTGTCGCCAACTTTTAATTTATCAGATAGCTCAATAACTGCTACCCCGATTTTACCAAAAAAGTGGGTGACTCTACCGATTAACTTTCCCTCTTCGGGAAGAGGAGCTTCCTGTGGCATATTTTGAAAATTTAAGGTGATTTTTTTTCGACCTTTGATTTGTCTTTTTTAATAGCTTTTATTAGTCTTTTAACCAGTTTTTTGGAGTCTTTTTCGTAAATAATCCTTCTTACTCCTCGATAAGGACCTGTTGCTATTTGCTTTATTTTATCAGCTGTTCCTCCAGTTCCTACCAACACTCCTATTGGTTTCTGAACCTCAAAAGCTGTAACAAATTCATGTAAGGTACCCATTCGGCCACAGACAATAACTATTCCATCTGCAGCTTTGGTCATTAAAAGATTTCTTCCTGTATAATCTGACCCGGTATAAATCATTATATCAAAGGCGTCTATCGGAAGTTTATATGTCTTTACGTGAGCAGCTTCTGAGGTGGCAGGAGAAAATCCGATTGAAAATCCATTTGCTTCTTTGCAACCCAAGGCGGCAAAATAAGGAACGCCTGTAGTAGCTCCGGTGATTAAAATACATTTTTGGCGACTGATTTCCCGCCCCACCTCCTTAGATATCTCTTTGATATTTTTGCAACAATGGCTCACTCTAGCTGCTCCAGAAACTGCAATTTTGTATTTCATAATTTTATTGTAGCATAAATTAAATAAAACCTAAAAAGAGCTTTCAAGGCTCTTTTTGGGTGAGGGGGAATAGCCCTTTATGAACTTAGCCTAAGTTCAACCCAGTTGGACAATGGCCGGGCAGCTGCTTCAGCCTCCTTCATTAAGAACTACTGTCCAACGAGACAAAAATCTCGTCCCCCTCGTTTTTTATCTTAATTTTTCAGAAATTATTGTCAAGGTTTCTTTATCCACAAAGGTAAGTTCCCCCGGGAAGAGTTTCACCCCGCACCTTTTAATGTGTCCCCACTCCGAGTCGAACGGAGATGTCAACCTTCGGAGGGTTGTGCTTTATCCATTAAGCTATAGGGACAGAAAGGTGCGGGGCGAGATTCCGTCTTGGTCTCTGGAGGACCGCGTTCTATCCATTGAACCATGGGGGCAAGATATCTAAGCACGAGTAATTAAACTACATTGGCTTTTCAGCAACTAAATAAATATTCTGGCGATTACCTTTTTGGTTTTTGACCAGACCCCCTGTCTTGATTTCAAGGTTTACTTTTTTTACTAAATGTACTAATTCTTTTTTAGAAAAACAATGATAGTATCTTTTGGTTTCTTTGCCCCAGGGCTCGAAAATATCTTTAAAATCAAGTTTTGATTTTCCTATTAATTTTAAAATAGTATATTTAAAGAGAAGGGTAATTTCTCTTTTTTGGTGGACTTTCCAAACCGTTAAAATTAAAAAACCGCCAGGTTTTAAAACCCTCTTAGCTTCATTTAAAAACCGTAATCTGAATTCTTCTGAGGGAATTTGATGCAAAACTGCAATACTATAAACTTTATCAAAAAAATTGTTGGGAAAGGGTAAATTAAGGGCTTCGGCTATCTGAAATTTCGCCTGAGGATATTTGATATTAGCTATTCCTATCAGTTCTTCAGAATTATCAACACCAACGTAATCTACTCCTCTTTCTTGAAACAGAAGAAACCATCTTCCGTTACCACAGCCCAAATCTAAAACCTTTTCTCCGGTTATTAAATATTTATCAAACAAAAACTCCAACTCCTTCCAGGCTTCTTTCCTAGTTCTTGAAAAGTCTTTGGCAATTAAGCTATAATCCTGACGGATTTTTCCCAGCAAATATTTAGCATAAGATGGCTCCATATGAAAATCGATGAATTAATAATTAATGAATTAATTAAAAGCCGAGCGAATAATCGAGCTGATTTAGATTTTCTTAAGCGAAAGGTGGCAAAAAAATACAAAATTCCAATGCCGAGTAATATCCGACTATTGAAACTTTATCACGAATTATTGAAAGAAAAAAGGGTTAAAAAATCTAAAAAAATTGAAAATTTACTAAAAACCAGACCTGTTCGTTCTCTTTCGGGTATTGTTAATGTTTCGGTACTAACTAAACCCTATCCCTGTCCAGGAAGATGTCTTTATTGTCCATTAGAAGCAGGAATTCCCAAAAGCTATCTATCTGGAGAACCTGCTGTTGAAAGAGCAAAAAAAATGAATTATAACCCTTTTTCTCAAGTTAAAACAAGGATCGAGTCTCTAGATAATCAAGGCCATCCCACAGACAAAATTGAATTAAGAATAATTGGTGGAACCTGGAGTTTTTATCCAAAAAATTATCAAACTTATTTTATCAAAAGATGTTTTGATGCTTGTAACCGTGAGGAGGGTAAAACTCTTAAAGAAGTCCAGAAACGCAACGAAAGGGCCAAACATAAAATTGTAGGTCTCTCGGTGGAAACCAGGCCTGATTTCATTACCAAGACCGAAATAAAAAGAATGAGAAAACTGGGTATTACTCGGGTAGAGCTTGGAGTTCAAAGTACTTACGATGATGTTTTAAAGTTAAATATCCGGGGACATGGAGTCCAAGAAACCATTTTGGCAACCAAACTTTTAAAAGATACTGGGTTTAAAATTTGTTATCAAATGATGCTTAATTTGTTGGGGTCTAATCTTAAAAAAGATAAAAAAATGTTTGAAGAGCTTTTTCGAAAACCTGACTTTAGACCAGACCTTTTAAAAATTTACCCCTGTGCTCTTTTGAAAGAAGCTCCTCTTTATCGTTTTTGGAAAAGGGGAAAATACAGACCTTATACCAAAAAACGATTAATAAATCTAATAAAAGAGGTTAAAAAGAAAATTCCTTATTATGTCAGGATTCAAAGAATAGCGAGGGATATCCCCTCCCCAAGAATTATAGCTGGAGGATCAAAGCTCTTAAACGTAAGACAGGTCATAGCCAGAAAGATAAAAAGTGAGGGTTGGCGCTGTCGTTGTATTAGGTGTCGAGAAATTAGAGAAGATTATAACCCTAAAGAAAAATTAAAGCTTTTTAGACAAGATTATAGGGCCTCTGGGGGTAGGGAGATATTTTTGAGCTTTGAAAATAAAAATCGAAGCAAGCTTTACAGCTTACTTCGCCTCCGTGTCTCCAGTCAATGTAACGAGGAAAGACCTCGTTACATTATTCCGGTATTGGAAGGGGCGGCTATAATTAGAGAAGTTCACACCTATGGTCAGCTGGTACCGGTGGCTGAAAGGAAAAAGTTGGCCCCTCAGCATCAGGGTCTTGGTAAAAAATTAATACGAGAGGCAGAAAAAATAATTAAAAAAGAATGGGGGTTAAATAAAATAACTGTTATTGCTGCTGTTGGAACCAGAGATTATTTTCGAAAATTAGGTTATAGGCTAAAGGATGAATACATGATAAAAAGTCTTTCTTGATAAATAAATAAGACTATGTATAATCTACTTCAGAAAGGAGGGTAAAAATTGTCTCAGTGTGTCCTGAAAGAGTTAAGGGGTGTTCGAAAGCTTGAGGGCGAGAAAAGAACTGCTTTAACTATCTGCGTTGATATTCTAAGGATAGCCATAGGGGGCGCTAGTAAAACAAAGATAGTCTACTGGGGAAACCTGAACTTTAAAATAGCAGGGAAACACTTAAAAACATTGGGAGAACTAGGTCTCATTGAACAGTATGATAACTCGAGCTTCTTCATAACCACCAAGAAAGGTAGAGGCGTTGTCGAGTACTTCTTTGACTTAAACCAACTACTCCTGTCTCCAAAAGAGACTCTCGGGTAATCAAAAGGCAGAAAAAATCTTTCTGCCTGTTTTTTTATCTATTTTTAGATGTTCAGATAAAAAGAGTAATTAAATAACCAATTATGGAAAAGAGGGCAATTGGAGGTAGAGCAGGAATTGGTTGGCGTCTTTTTTGAGAAATAAAAAAGAAAAAACCAAAGAAAAGACCAATTAAAGAAAAGAAGGCAACCACCAGAGCTCTTATTAAGCCAAAAGGAACTAAAGAAACCGAAAATAGCAAAGGAAAAACCATATCCCCTCCTCCCAGAATCAAAAACTTACCACCTGGTTTAACTTCTTTTATACTCTCTTTAAAACCCGAAATGTTTGGCGGAACAACTAAAGCCAGAATGGCCTGGCTTTCCATCATTTCTTTAACCATTTTTATCATATGCTTGGTTTTATAAACAGCAATGAAATCGTAAATTGAAAAAAGCATTAAAAGCAATACCACAATTGAGGGACTAAGAGCCAACCCAATTAAACTTCCTGCCCCAGCTACTCCCAAAATAATGAGAAGGTCTTGAATAAAAATGGCGGGTTTTTTAAACCACCAGAGAAGCAAAAGGGTTATTAAAATTAGGGAAATGGTATCTGGCAACCAAGTAGAGAAAACCGTAATTCCTCCTGAAAAAATAGCTAAAGTAAAAAGCGTCTTAAAAACTAAAGCCTTGTTTTTTCGAAACCTAAAGAGCTGAGAGAGAAAAAAGATTACTAGGGTGGCTAAAAGGAAATAAAAAATAAACCCAAAAAGAGAAATTTGGGGTGGGGTAATTTTTTCTTGTTCTAAAAATTTACTTGTTTTAGAGGCAGTGGCAATACCTAACCCTAAAGTAAGGGAAAATAAAAAAGCTTCGAAAGCAAAAATTTTCCAAGGTTCAAATGGAGTAACTATTTTTTTCTCTTCGCTTTGCATCTGGTAATGTTTTGATATTTTTGGTTAATAAAGCGGTCTGGAGTTCGGTAGGAAACCCTTCTTTTTGGGGAACATTTTTTCATATCATCTGTTAAAAGAATGTAATCTTTGTTGAGCTTCGTTTTTTTCTCGGAGAGTTATTTGGCTTTTTTTAATTCCTCTTTCAAAAATCTTTAAGGTTTGGTCATATACCTCTCTGTCCACGGGATAGGGAGTGGCGTCTTTCCCTCCGTGGGCAAAAGAATACCTTGTCGGATCTTCATAGGAGGGTTTAGCTCCATAAATAATTTCAGCCACTAAAGATAGCGCTCTGATAGTGCGAGGCCCTATTCCTTCTGTACTTAACAGTTCTTCAAAATTTTTGGGTTTTAAAAAATGGAGTTTCTCTGCTGTTTTTTTTAATCTTTTAAGGTTAAATTTTTCATTTAAAACCGGATGCCAATAAAACTCAATGTTGCTTAGCTCCATTTCGGTAAATCCTGGTAGTTTTTTCTGTTTCATTAAGCTGTTAGATTTTTCAGATATGATTTTAATGTCTCTCAGAAATGTTTGAGGTTCTTCCCTTACTAATTCGGTAGAAATCTCTTTATTGGTTTTGCTTTCTTTGGCAGTTAAATTAAGAGGTTTGGTGTGCACATCAGAAATAATGCCAGAATGGGGCTCTTCAACGAAATCTTTCACTCCTTGAGAGGCCCAGTGATATCGCCGCGCTTTTTGCAAAAAAGTGTTCATACCTTGCTGCACCACTGTCCATTTACCAGACTTTGTGAAAATTAAGTTATGGTGATAGATTGAAAAATTGTCCTGAATTAAGCTCGAATCAACCTTGGCTGAAATTTTGGAGGCATAAACTAACCGTTGGGTTTCTTTTTCTGACCAACCCAAAAATTGTCCCCATTGTTTAATCTGCTCTGGGGTCTTTTTTGAGGTTTTCCCCTTGCCCCCACAGACAAAAATACCTAAATTATTTTCTAAACTTCTTAAACCCTCTTTTAAAGCTCCTAGGGTAGTTGTAGTTAAACCCGAAGAATTCCAATCAAAACCCATCACGCAGCCCAAACTTTGAAACCAGACAGGATTGGACAATCTTTTTAAAAACTCTTCTGGTCCAAACTCTTCGCAAATTGCTAAGACAATTCCTCGGGCTAATTTTTTCATTCTATCGAAAAGCCAAGGAGGACACTTTCCGTAATCTAATGGAACCGTGGCAATTCCTATTCTCATGGTTTTCTATTTTTATTTTAACATAAAAAACTGGCTTTTTCAGCCAGTTTTTAAATTTTCTTTTGATTTAAATTATTTTTTAACTCTGGAAACCCTAATTAATCCTGAACAGGGAATAATTTCAATACCCCTCTTTTCTAATTCATCTAAAAAGAGATTGATACCCAAAGAATCAGAAGACATATGACCTGCAATTACCACATTGACGTGGGAAGCTTCGGCTTCTTTTTTATGCTCCTCGGAAATATGCATTCCAACTACAGTTCCAATACCAGCGATCGCCATTTTTTCGTAGAGTTTGGGTGAGCCTTCGGTACCTCCGGTCAGTTCGGTTATGGCAATTTTGCCGCAACGGTTTTTTTCTTTTCCTACGAAAATTTTAGGGCCAGCTCCGATTTTTGTGGCTGTTTTATATTCCGGGATTTCTTTCAAAAAACTTAAAAGGTCTTCAAGGCGCATTAAACTATCTTCTTTTTCGACCCTATCTTTAATAAATTTTGCAGCTAAATTGTCACAAACGGTATGTAAACACATTAAATTAAATCCGAGTAACTTTGCCGTATCTACTGTCCGTTGGTGATTGGCAGCATTCACTCCCCGAGCAACTTCGGAAATCCTTTCTGTCATTAATCCTTCGGCAATATTAACAGGTACTCCATATTGATTTAAAACATCAACTTGAAGCTCCATTACCTCTGAGAGATGAGCTAAACCCCTACCTAAGGGATGGTGAGAAATTATTAAATCAATTCCGCCGATTTCTTTAGCTAAGAGAATTTCCGCAGGCTCCATATCAATGCCAATTAAAATCTTTTTAATTTCTTTATCTTCAGCCACATTTAAAACCCTGGAGTCTAAATAAGGGTTGATGAGGGCTTCTTTGTCAAAATCTTCTTTCTTTTCCTCTGGAAGCTTCTCGTATTCTTCTTTTTTTCTTTTCAAAAACCTCTCTATCCCTTGCCTCCCCCGAAAATCAGCTTCAATACTTTTCTGAATGGCTAGGTTGTGAATTTCGTTTATCTTCATTTTTTTGTTTTATTTATTTTTTCAAAAACTTTTTTATAAAGTTCTTCAATTAATTTATTTTGTTCTTCTAAATCTAAAACTTCCTGCCGAATTCGGGCTTTTTCTTGACGAATATATTTGCGCAAACTTTTTGGCAATTTCTTTCGTTTCATTTAAAGCTAAAATTTTTAATTTTGCATTTTGCATTTTGCAATTTGCTTGCCCCGTTAGAAGCCGAAGGCTTTCCTTCGGGGAATTTTGCATTTAAACTATACTTCCATCCCCCGCAAAGCTTTGATTCTCTCTTCAATTGGAGGATGGGTCATAAACAGTTTAGCTATCCAATTTTTAGACTCCATTCCTTTTAGGGGACTCACAATATATAAATGATGGGTGGCATTGTTCGCTACCCCCAGGGGACTGGGATCAGTTGAAATCTTCTCTAGGGCCCTTGCTAATCCTTCGGGATAGCGGGTTAAAAGAGCTCCGGTAGCGTCGGCTAAAAACTCTCTTTTTCTCGAAATAGCCAACTGAATGAGGGTGGCGGCAATGGGAGCTAAAATTGCAGCTATAATTCCGATTATTGAAAGGAGGGGTCTGCCAGAGTCTCTGGAATCTCTTTTTCTAGATCCAAACCGGCTCAGTCTGAGAAAGTAGTCAGAAATCATTGAGACAATTCCAACCAAAACCACCAAAACACTACCCAAAAGCATGTCCTTGTTTCCAATATGAGCTAACTCGTGAGCAAGAACCCCTTCTAATTCTACTCTTTCTAATTTTTCCAAAAGACCTCTGGTAATGGCTATAACTGCGTGTTTTGGATCGCGGCCAGTGGCAAAAGCATTGGGTTGGAGTTCATTAATAATATAAATCTTTGGCAGGGATAGACCAGCAGTAATACTAAGGTTTTCGACAAGCCGATAAAGTTCTGGGTTTTCTCTTTTCTCAATTAATTTAGCCCGAGAAATCAAAAGGACAATTTTATCTGAATACCAGAAACTTAAAAAGGCGGTTAAACTACTAAAGAATACAGATACCCATAAAATAACTGGAGTTTCTAATAGATAACTAAAAAACCATCCCAGGCTAATGATAAAAACCAAAAAAAGAATTAATAAAATCCAGGTTTTACGGACATTGGAGTCTGCTTGGGTGTAAAGGGTGGCCATACGCTTCAGACAATTTTATTTAGAACCTTACTTTTGGAGCTTCTCTTTCTATGGCTTCTGTTAGCTCAAAAAGTTCCATCTTTTTGAATTTAAAAAGCGTGGCTACGATATTGGCAGGAAAGATTTCAATTTTAATACTCAGGTCTCTAACGTTTGCATTATAAAATCTTCGGGCTGCCTGAACTTTATCTTCGGTATCACGGAGCTCTCTCTGTAGTTCAAGAAAATTTTCTGAAGCTTTTAATTCAGGATAGTTTTCAGCAACGGCAAAAAGAGTTTTAAGGGTGTTGGAGAGCGCATTTTCAGCTTCTCCCTTTTCTTTCGGACTCTGAGCTCCTATTGCTCGACTTCGAGCTTCTGTTACTTTCTCAAAAACCTCTTTTTCATGAGCAGCGTAACCTTTCACCGTTTCAATCAGATTTGGTATTAAATCATAGCGTCTTTTCAATTGAACATCTATGTCTGCCCAGGCCTCTTTGGCTCTATTGCGCAATCTTACCAAACCATTAAAAGTAACGATTACCCAGAGAACCAAAAGACCAACAACAATTAAAATAATGGTAATTATTTCCATAAAATAAACTTTTAAATTATCTTACGACCTTTCTCCTGTAGTAGAATTTTGACTAGTTTTTCATTAAGAAAAACTAATATCGCGAAGCGATTCAAAATTTAACTACCGGGTTTATTCTCCTTTAATTACAGCTAAAGGAACTAATCTAGCAACTTTTTTTGATAAGCCAGAACTGTGTATTACCTCTACAACATCATCTACGTCTTTATAAGCCCCCGGGGCTTCTTCGGCAATTCCTCTCAATCCCCAGTATTTAACAATAATACCTTTTGTTTCCAGGTTTTGGACAACCTGGTTGCCGGGAAAACTTCTAATGGCGGCGTGTCGAGACATTACCCTGCCTGCTCCGTGACAAACAGTATACCAGGCCTCCTTAGATTTTTCAGTTCCAACCAGAATATAAGAAGCGGTTCCCATGGTGCCCGGGATAATAACTGGCTGTCCAACTTTCTGGTATTTTTTTGGTATTTCTGGATGCTGAGGAGGAAAGGCTCGAGTAGCTCCTTTTCGGTGAACAACCAGTTTTTTTGGCTTGCCGTTTACTTCGTGCTCTTCTATTTTGGCAATGTTATGGGCTACGTCATAAAGTAATTCCAAAGAAGAAGCTTGACTGCCCAGAACATCTGTCCAGGCTTTTCTGACATAATGGGTAATCATTTGACGATTGGCCCAGGCATAATTTGCCCCACAAGCCATGGCTGAAAAATAGCCTTTTCCTTCTGGAGAATTTATAGGAGAAGCGGCTAATTCTCGGTCGGGCAGTATTATACCATATTTTAGCATAGCTCTCATCATTTCTCTTATATAATCAGTAGCTATTTGGTGACCTAGTCCTCGGCTACCGGTATGAATCATAATCAATATTTGGTCTGGAAATAGACCGAAAATTTTAGCCACTTCTTCTTCAAAAATTTTTTCTACCTTTTGAATCTCTAAAAAGTGGTTGCCGGAACCTAAGGTGCCCACCTGATCTCGACCACGATTTTTAGCTTTCTCAGAAACAGTAGAAGCATCGGCCTGGGGAAGTTGGCCTTCAGACTCACAGCTTTCAATATCTTCTTTTTCCCCGAAACCTTTTTCAACCAATCTTTTTACTCCGCCTTCAAGAATTTTATTAACCGAAGTAGTATCTAATTTTATTTGTCGTCCTCGTCCTAAACCTGAAGGTACTTCTCGTTGAATCTTGATTGCTAATTTATCTAAGAAAGGCTGAGCTTCTTTTTGTTCTAGATTTGATTTTAAAGCCCTGACTCCACAATTGATATCATAACCAACTCCTCCTGGTGAAATGACTCCTGTTGAAATATCCATTGCTGCTACCCCACCGATAGGAAAACCATAGCCCTCGTGAATGTCGGGCATGGCTAAACTATATTTTGTTATTCCAGGTAGGGTGGCTACATTAACCAGTTGGTCAATGGATTTGTCTCCAAAGGTATCTTCCAGCATTTTTTCTGAAACATAAATTCGAGCGGGAACTCGCATATCTTGCCTAAAAGATTGAGGAATCTCCCAAAGCCACTCTGAAAGCTTCTTGAAATCTTTTTTTGCAATCATATAGATTATCCTATCTTAAACTCCAGAAAAAATAAAGGGTGTCCTGGGACGCCCTTGGATTAAAATTTGCTAAACAAAATTTAGATGTCAAATAATACTGTTGCCTCCCAGGTTCCGTCTTTTCTCTGACGAACATCTAAATCATGATAAGTTACTGCCTTAATATCTTCACTAAATCTTTCCACTTTTTGACCAATTAATTCTACCTCTAGCTTTATATCAGTAAATTTTTTAAATTTTATCTTGTTGTAAATTTCTCGATTTATCTGGGTGAGATATAGAGCTTCACTTAAAAAATCCACTAAAAGATTGCTTAAATTTAAGGATTTTATTTTAATCTTTTTGATTTTTGATTTTTGTTTTTTTATTTCAGCCCGCAAACTGTTTGTCATACCCAAAAGCATATTCAAAAAAAGTTCTTCTTTGGTTCTCCCAAAAGCTCTCATTTTTAAATCTGCTGTATGCTCTAAAATTTCGTATTTTTTCATTTTCTATTATTTCTTTAAGGATTTTTCTTGTGGAAATCGAATTACAACAACGCTCACAATAAAACTCGTAAAAAATCCTAAAAAACCAAGAAGGCTGGAGAAAATCAATAGAAAGGGTGAAAAATAAAAGAGAGGGAAAACCCAAAATATAAAACCAGCCGTTGCTGTTATTATCGGTCCTATTCCTATTATGAAAACTCGCCAAAAAAGTTTTTTTTGTTTTTCTTCTTGAAAAGTTTTCGACCAATAAAAAAACACAGTTGATATTACTAAAGCCGCAATTATTAGTAATGCCCTATTTATACTCTGCAACCAGAGAGTTCCACTTATCCAATAATAGATTTCCCCGTCTGATACCAATTGAATTGATGGAGAAAAAAATACCACATTGAGAAAAATATATATCAGCACCCAGTAAGAAAAAACCTTAAAAATTATCGTTTCATAAGAAGGCCATTCCATCAACTCTAATAAGACCAAACTCCAACCCAGAACAAAACCTAAAAGTAAAATATCTACTGAAATAAAAGCTATCTGAATCCAAGTGGGATCGAATAAAACTAATTGGGGTAAGGCAAGTATAATAAAAGCTAAAAATGCAAAAATGGAAGATAGGGAACAGCTTAGCATTGTTTTCATTTTAGATTGTTGATATCTAAAATAAAACCGAACTGAAAATATTAAATTAACAATGGCTGTAGCAAAAGAAAAAAAATGAAAAATAATTCTCATGTTAGGAGGTCTTAATATTAATATTTACAAAATAAAATTTATCTTTTGAAAAATTATCATTATTATTAATTTTTCTATTCCTCTTTTGCTAATTTCTCTGTTTTCCGATGCCGAAGGAAAGTGTTCAGTTTCCTACCTGACAAGGGAAATTTTTAATCTCTTTAATTCTTCTCTAACCACCATCCTGTCATCCCAGGGTATCCTCTTTCCCTTAGCTAAACAAATAGAGGGTTCGCAACCCTTGCCAGTAATGATTATTAAATCGCCTGAATTCGCTAATTTTAAGGCCCCTCTGATTGCCTCTCTTCTATTTAAGATTTTTTTAGCTTTACCTTTAGTTCCATCTGCAATCTGTTCTATTATTTCTCCTGGGTCTTCGTCATAGGGGTCTTCGTTAGTTACGATGATTTCATCACAAAACCTGGCTGCCAATTTCCCTAAAACCGGTCTCTTCCACTTATCGCGACCCCCGCCACAGGAACCCAAAACACATATTATTTTTAAGGGGTTAAAATTATTTTTGAGTGTTAAATAAACCTGCTCTAAAGCATTGGGTGTAAAAGCATAATCTACAATTACCTTAAAGGGTCTAGAAATTACCTCTTCCATTCTTCCCGGTATTCCTCTGGTTTTTTCTAGGGCCAACTTACAGGTTTCTAAACTAATACCCTGTGATAACCCAACACAAACGGCGGCCAGGGCGTTATAGATATTAAACTTACCAAGAAGTTTTAAGTTAAATTCAACATTATTCACAAAAAATTTTACTCCCGAAGGTAAAATTCGAGTATTTTCCGCCCCAATTACAGAGATAGAGGGTAAACCCCTATCTGTTCCTAGGGTGGTGAAACTAATTTTTTTCTCAGATGGGAATTGCAAAAAATACCCTACATTCTCATCGTCTAAATTTATCACATGAATTTTTTTGGTCATTTGAAAAAGTTTTGCTTTTGCCTTTTTATAATTTTCAAAACCACCGTGGGCCTCGATGTGTTCTGGTGTTAAATTGGTCAAAACAGCGATGCTAAAATCAATAAATTTATGCCGGTATTGCTTAATTCCTTCTGAGGTTACTTCCAAGACAGCGTATTGACAACCAGCCCCAAGGGCTTGCCGCAAAAATCTTTGCAATTGAAACCCTCCCATCATTGTCATCCTTAAGGTATTGGGCCATTTTTTTTCTCCTATTTTAAATTCAATAGAAGAGGTAGAAGCTACCCGGAAACCAGCTTCTTCTAAAATTTTGCTTACCAAATTAACCACCGTGGACTTACCATTGGTGCCCGTTATCCCAACTATCTTTAGTTTTTTTGAAGGAAATCCATACAAAAAAGCCCCTAAAAGAGCAGGAAGATAGTGATATTTGTCAATTAGGAAAGAAGGTGTAATTTTTTTGAAGAGCTCCTTCATCTTTTTAATTTTAGCCCAAACTTGAAAAAAGAGGAAGTTTGGGCTAAAAAGAAAAGTATGTTCAACTTAAAGTCTCCCTTTAAACCAACTGGTGATCAGCCCCAAGCCATTGATAGGTTAACTAAAAATCTTAAAAAAGGGGTTAGACATCAAGTTCTCTTAGGGGTAACCGGCTCTGGTAAAACCTTTACTATGGCTTCGGTAATTGAAAGAGTCCAGAGGCCTGTTTTAATAATTTCTCACAATAAAACTCTAGCTGCTCAGCTATACCAAGAATTTAAAGAGTTTTTTCCTAACAATGCTATTCATTATTTTGTCTCTTATTACGATTATTATCAACCAGAAGCCTATATCCCCCAAACAGATACTTATATTGAAAAAGATGCCAAAATTAACGAGGAGATTGATAGATTAAGACACGCGGCTACCCAAGATATTTTAACCAGAAGGGATGTGGTCTTAGTGGCTTCTGTTTCTTGTATTTACAATATTGGGTCTCCCGCTGCTTATCAACAAGTTGCTCTGGAAATTAAACCGCACCAAGCAATAACGAGGCAGGACCTAATTTCTCACTTAACCTCTCTTCAGTATCAAAGAAACGACATCGATTTTAAGCCAGGAACCTTTCGGGTAAGGGGGAATATTATAGATATTTATTTAGTTACCGGTAGGGAAATTTTGAGAATTGAATTTTCTGAAAACAAGATTGAGAAAATCTCGATAGCTAAAGCCTCCTTTAATCCTCAATTTAAAATTTCCAATCAGCAATTTAAGATTTATCCTGCTCATTTTTGGGTTACTCCCGAAGACAAATTAAACATTGCAATTGAAAATATCAAGCTAGAACTAGAAAGAGGGGTAAGGGAATTAAAAAAACAAAAAAAATTACTTGAGGCTCAAAGGCTGCAACAAAGAACAAATTATGATTTGGAGATGCTTAAAGAAACCGGATACTGCCATGGTATTGAAAACTATTCTCGCCATCTCGAGTTCCGAAAACCAGGAGAACCCCCTTTTGTTCTCTTAAACTATTTTCCGAATGATTTTCTGGTGATTGTCGATGAATCTCACATGACCATTCCTCAACTTCATGCCATGCCAAAACAAGATAGGGCCAGAAAAGAAGCCCTGATCGAATATGGTTTCCGACTCCCCTCAGCCCTGGATAACAGACCTTTAACTTATAAAGAGTTTGAAAATAAAATTAATCAAGTTCTTTATGTTTCAGCTACCCCCGCCTCTTTTGAGAGAGAAAAAACTGGGAAAAAATATATTGTTGAGCAACTCATTAGACCGACCGGTTTATTAGAACCCCTAGTTACAATTAAACCAACGGAAAATCAGGTCGGAGATTTAATAAAAGAAATACAAAAAAGAATAAGGCAAAAACAGAGAACTTTGGTTTTAACTCTCACCAAAAGATTGGCCGAGGCTCTTTCTGACTTTCTATCAGAAGAAGACATTAAGGCCAGGTGGCTTCACGCTGAAGTAAAAACTCTGGAGCGACCAAAAATTTTAAGGGATTTAAGGCTGGGAGAATACGATGTTTTGGTCGGAATCAATCTCTTAAGAGAAGGATTGGATTTACCAGAGGTAGCCTTGGTAGCTATTCTTGATGCAGATAAAGAGGGGTTTTTAAGATCAGAAACAACCCTTATTCAGACAATGGGAAGAGCAGCCAGGCACATCGAGGGTCGGGTAATTTTATATGCCGATGAAACTACCAGATCAATGACTAAGGCTATTAAAGAGGTGGACAGAAGAAGAAAAATTCAAGAAGATTATAATCGAAAAAGGGGGATAGTCCCAAAACAAATTACTAAGGATATAAGAGAGTGGCCCTTTATGGTTAGAGAAAAAGAAATCTCAATCGAATTTGGAAAAATTCAAGACAAAAAACTTTTAGAAAGGGAAATGCAAGAAGCCGCAAAAAACTTAGACTTTGAGAGGGCAGCCAAAATACGAGATTTAATCCTAAAACTTAATTCAAAATCAACAATGAGGAGACCGAGTGGTTGATAAAAAAGGTAAAATAATCTATATTAAATAATCACATAACATCATTGTCTTTAATGATTCGGAGGTGGGTCGGGGGGACCCAGGCCCATTCCGAGCCCCCACCATGCCAATAACAAAATCAGCAAAAAAAGCTTTGAGACAAAGAAAAAAAAAAAGAATTAAAAACATCCAAAAAAAGAAAGAGCTTAAGGATATCCTGAAAAAAATCGAGGTGTCGTTAGCCGAAAAAAAGACCAAAGAAGCTCGCTCTCTTTTACCCCGAGCTTATAAGTTATTAGATAAGGCAGCGAAGTCCAGACTAATAAAAGCAAATACCGCTGCCAGAAAAAAATCAAGAATTACCAAATTGATAAACCGGACAAAATAGATCTCAAATCTCTGCAATTAATAAATCAAGAGCTGTTTCCGGTGTAATTCTGCCGGTTTTGATATTAAAATCTACTTCAAGTATTTTCTGGTAGATTTTTTTTAGTTCTTCGGAGGTGAATTTTTGAGCCAGGGGGTAGCTTTTTTTAATTACATAGGGATGAAGACCTGCTTTTTTCCCGAAAAAATAGGGGGATTGATTTCTTTCTACCAGGTCTTTAATTGCCAAAAGATTTCTAAACTGATAACTAATCATTGAAAGCAAGTATAAGGGGGAGTCTCCTTTCTCTAAATGCTTATGAAGCAATTCAAGAGCCTTCTTTTTCTTTTTCGAGGCAATGTGGTCGATGGTTTCAAAGATGTCAGAATTAATTTTTGGTCTCACTAAAAGCTCGACATCTCTTGTTAGAATTTCTTTCCCCTTTTTATAACTAATCAACTTTTTTATTTCATTAGAAAGTTGCCATAAATCATTACCCACAAAATCAATTAATTTTGAAAGGGCTTGGGGTTGAATTTTGGCTTGGTATTTTTTAAATTCCTTTCTGGCCCAGTTTTTCACCAGTTCTCCCTCTAATTTTTTGAATTCTTGATACTGGGTTTTCTTTTTGAGAGCCTTAAATAAAGAATCGCTCGAGGAGACTTTTTCATCTTCAAAAATTACAATGATGTCTTCCAAGACAATTAAGTCTTTAATGTCTTTTAAAAAATTTGTTTTAAAGTGTTGGTTTGAAAAAATTTTTTTAAGTATTATTAATTTTTTCTCTTTAAACATGGAGGTCTGTTGAAGTTCCTCTTTGAAATCTTGAAAACTTAATTCACCAGTTGCCGCCCCGAAATCAAATATTTTTATATTTAATCCTCTTTTGTGGGTTTGTTTGTACTTTTCAAGTATTTCTTGTAATTTTTGATTGAGTCTATAGGTGTCTTCTCCGTAAAGAAAAATAATCATATTTTTTATTAAACCACTACTCTACATCTTATTATAAATTACTCAAAAAAAATAGGCTCTGAATTTTTCATGAAAATTTAGAGCCTTTTAGGATAGTTTATTCGTGCCTCTCTCTATTCTGACTTCCACTCCTCTCTCGCAGACAATAGCCCAAGGAATAATTCTTTGAACTAGATATCTTTGTAAGTAAGCTTCCACCTTGTTTGTTTCTTCGCCGATTATGGGGTCTCTTAGTTCAGCGACTATAATTACTTTGTCCAATTGTTCGCCCCTCCTCCTCTTTTATAAGATCTATATAAAAGCTTGTCAAGAATATAAATACAATAATTTAACTGATTGGTTTATATTTTTGACATCTGGGGCAAAAATGAGCTGCCCTACCTCCCACTTTAATCTTTTTAATTATTGTTCCGCAACGAGAACATCTTTCTCCTGTTCTTCGATAGACCTTTCTGGCCTTATCAAAACCCCCTTCTTTTCCGGTAGGGACCCGGTAATCAGAAATTGACTCTCCCTGGAGATGAACCGCTAGAGACAAAACCTTTCTCATTACCTGATAAACTCTTTTTAGTTCTTTTTCGCTTAATTCGGAAATGTTTTTCAGGGGGTGAATCTTAGCCCTAAATAATATTTCATCTGAATAAATATTACCAATACCTGCAATTACTTCTTGATTCATTAAGATTTGCTTTATTTTCCCTTTCTTCTCTGTCAAAACTTCTCTAAATTTTTCGAAAGTAAAACTTTTTCCCAGGGGTTCGGGTCCTAGTTTTATAAATCCCTGGGAGTCAAACAGTTTTTTGCTGTCCCATAATTCTACTTTAGCAAATTTTCTTACATCAGAAAGAGCCAACATTTGGCCATTATCTAAAGTAAAAATAAGGTGGAGATAACTATTAATTCTTTCTGATAAAGGGCCCAGTGGGGCTTGCCAAGTGTTGTTTTCTCTTGTCCATTTTCCAAAAAGCAGGTGACCTGTAAGTTTTTGATGAATTAATAAGATCTTTTCACCTGAAAGTTCAAAGAGGATATTTTTTCCCCGTCTCCAAATTTTTTTTATTTTCCTTCCCTTAATTTCTTTTTTAAACTGCTGGAAGTTTTTGGGAATTTTAATCGTTTTAGACCAGTCTGTCCAAACATCAAAAAAGGTCCTTCCTAGGACATTTTTTGCTAAATAACGAACCGTTGTCTCAACTTCGGGTAGTTCTGGCATATTAATAACTATAAACTTTAAACTCTAAACAGTTAACGGTCTAGAGTTTAGGGTCTAAGATTTAGGGTTATTTCAGATTAGTCTTAATCTTATCAATAATTTCTCCGGGCGTGAAATGGGCTTTAATGAGGTAGTCGACGGCTCCCAACTTTAAACCTCTTTCTACGTCTTCTTTTTGTCCAAGGTTAGAAAGGATAATCACGGGAATTAGGGTTAAGGATGCATCTTCTTTCATTCGCAAAAGCACCTCAAAACCGTCTATTCCAGGCAAAATAAGGTCTAACAAAATCAAATCTGGTTTTTCCTCGACTATTTTCTTTATTCCCTCTTCACCATCAATAGCCTCAGCTACCTCAAAGCCTTCTCTGTGGAGTTTTTGAGCAATAAGCTCTCTAAGAAATTTATCATCTTCAATAATTAAAATTTTCTTAGGCATAAAATCTCGCAATTATTTTAGGGTAAAATAGAGAAACGGTTCAGTGGATTATTTTCCGATTTGCTTAATTACCTTATCAATTACTTCCTGAGGATCGAATTCGGTTTTAATTAACCAGTCTTTTGCTCCCAATTTTTTAGCTCGATCAAGTTCTACTGGTTGCCCGGAATTTGAGATAATAATAACTGGGATATTCATTAAATCTTTATCTTTTAGCATTTCTTCCATTACCTCAAATCCTCCTTTTTTTGGCATAATGACATCCAATAAAACAATGTCGGGTTTTGCTTCTCTCATCTTCTCTAAACCCTCTTCTCCGTCTCTAGCTACTGACACATCGTAACCTTCTTTGGCTAATTTTCTCTGAAGAAGGTCAAGCATTATTTCTTCGTCTTCAAGTAGTAAAATTTTTTTTGCCATTGATTTTTAATTAATTATCTTTAAGGTTTTTAAAATTTAATCAGGAAACCACAGTGATCATCACCTAAACCAACACACCTTTTTTCTTCTACCGAAACTTCACTAATTGAAAATTTAGCTTCGGCTAGGGCTAGGGCCCCTTGTTTGGCTATAACCCCGTCAAGATAACCCTCAATAAACCCTTCTTCAAAAAAGCAAATGTTTTGTAAGATATTGGGAATGTCGTTCAAAAGGGGGGAATCGTAAATTTTAATTTGGGCTCCTCTTGACTCTGGCATAATTTCAGTCTCAACCTCTCCCCCTCTTAAAGCTCGTAATATTCTGGCAATTTCTTCTAAAACCAGAGAAAGCTCTGTTTTCTCGCTTCCTGTTCCTACTCTTTTGCCCAGTTTCATTCCGGCTAATCTTAAGGCAGAATGATAGCCAACCGAGGTCCATTGGAGGGCAAAAAGCGCGACCCTTAAATAGCAGACAGTAATTTCTTCTCCTAATTGTTTTTTAAGAGGCTTTAATGGCTTACCCTCAGCTACATCCCTGAGCTCTTTTTCAATCCCCTCGATTATTTTTTCCATATCACACCTATCCTCTTATGATATATTTTTTAGCCAACAGATAACTTCCCCAGACAAGATAAATTCCGGCTATAACCTGAACCACAAAGAAAACAATTAATAAAACCTGCCCAACAATCCACTGATAAAGAAGAATGGTTTCTATTAGCTCATGAACTGTTCCCCAGACCATTGCCATCCAAAAACTTCTCCACTCTTCTGGAATCGGTCTTCCTCCATAAAATTTCTTGGTATAACCGATAATCCAATAGGCTGCGGCTCCAAAGCCAAAAACTATGGGAATGTGAACCAACAAACAAAAAAGATTCATCGGAAGTATGGGGCCGAAGGGATAGGTTAGAGGGTTAACTGCATTAAATTCTAAAATTGGCATCTGCATAGTATCTTTAGGTTACTTCTTTGTATAAATAATAAGCTCCCAGACCAATCAGAACTCCACCTATAGCATGAGGAAATATTAAAAGTAAATTCATCTCAATAAGTCCTGGGTTGGGCCATTCGTAAAAACCCAGCATTTCTCCGATCTCAGCAATAGCAGTAATAAAAACACCCCGCAAAATAAATTTCCAAGACCGAGGAATCCTTCTCCCCCTATAAAATCCCTGGGTATATTTGACAATGTAGAAAGCGGCGATTACGAAGGAGACAGCCGCAAAAATGAGTCCCAAAAGAGTTGGCCATTTCAACCACCCCAATGGTTGACCCATTAAGGTGTTTATGTCGAAGTATTCAAGTCCAAATAATAGGATTTTAGGACTAAGTGGTACAATCATTTTCTAAATAATATTTTTAAGTATTTTCGACCTTTGATGGATTAATTAATTTTAACTTTTTGTTGCCAAGTGTGCAATAATCAACCATTGGGTTATTTCAGTAACCACTACCAGAAAGAAAATATCAACCCCTCCCCTTAAAAGCAGATAGATTATCAGGGGTGCCTCAATAATTTCCATTAGCGCAACCATTATTCCTCCTCTAACCAAAAGATTATACGATGCTATCAGTCGAGTTTGGATTATATTTATTATAACAAAAAAGATACTTAAAAGAAATAAATGGTCTTTCACGGTTTTTGCTCAATAACTCAAGAAGTTCCGGGATTTATCTTTGTAACCGTCGGTATAAAAAAAGTAAAGGTAAAGCTGTAATTTTCGTAATATTCTTGATTTATAGAAAACAAAATAAATTATTTTTAAATGGAATTCAGAAGCCCTCAATAAATCTTTCGAATTCTTTTTTGGCGGGGAGGGTAAAATAAAAAGTTGTGCCCTTTCCTTCTTCTGACTCAAACCAGATTTCTCCTCCATGGGCTTCAATAATATTTTTAGTAATGAAAAGACCCAGGCCGGATCCCTCCGTTTCCATTCTCATTACATTGGCACCCCGAAAAAACTTAGTAAAGACCCTTGTTTTCTGGTCTTTAGGAATACCCACACCCGTGTCTTTAATTGAAATCTTTATTTGATGTGATTTTTTATCGTAATCTAACGATAGCGTTACCTGACCCTTGGGTTTAGTATATCTAATAGCGTTGTCTAAAATGTTTTGAATAGCTAATCTGATTTTTTCAACGTCAGCCATTATTTTGGGGGTTTTTCTAGTGGGTTTTTTAATTCCAAGCTTAAGTTCTTTTCTTTCGGCTTCTTCTCTGTAAGAACCCACTACAAATTCTATAATTGGTTCAATATCAGTTGGGGTTGGTTTATAAAGATATCTCCCCTCTTCAATTCTGGTGACGTTCAAAAGGTCATTAATTAGGTTAATCATTCTTTCGTTTGAGGCATATGTCTTTTCAATAAATTCTTTTTGAAATTCGGTTATTTTTCCTAAATCTCCATCCAAAATCATTCTCAAGGTCCATTTAATTGCTGACAAAGGAGTCCTTAATTGATGAGCGGCTATAGAGACAAATTCTGTTTTCATTTTCTCAATTGCTTTTTCCCTAGTTATATCATGTAAAGTAACTATCTTTCCCAGGGTTCTTTCTTCTTTTACCAAAGGAATAGTGGACACTTCTAAGATTAAATTTTCTCTGAGTTTTATTTCTTTTCTAAAAAGACCCCTTATTTCGGTTCCTAAAAATTTCATTAGGGGCTCTAGTCTGGAGATTTGAAAAAGTTCTAGGGTTGATTTTCCGAAGAGTTCTTCTTTTTCTATTTCTAAAAAATCTCTTGCTTGGGGATTAATCATTGCCAGTTTGTTTTCTTCATCAAAAACCAAGACGCCTTCGGTAAGGTTATTAAGAATTGCTAAGGTTTTATCTCTTTCTTCTTCAGCTCTTTCTCGGGATACCTCGACATCTTCAAGCATATTAAGTAGGGCTTCGGCACTCTTACCGAACTCCTCTTCTCTACCTGTTTTTGGTGGAAGAGATTCTAAAAACCTATCTTCTTTTTTTCCTGGTTCTTTATTCATTATTTTTAGAGAGAGCCACCCGGGGCTCTCAAGTATTTTTCCAGTTCTTCCTTTAATTTTTCAATCTCTTTTTTCAATTCTACCATCTTTAATTCTCTACCTATAGTGAGTTTTTGGAACCTTTCTAATTGATTGACTCTTTCTTGAAGTTCTTTGGTTCTGGCTTTGATCTTTCCTTCTAAGCCCTGGGTTAATTCTCTGAGTTCTTTGGTTCGGGCTTCAACCTTGACTTCGAGGACTGATTTGGCTTCTTCAAGTTCTCGGCGTTTTTCGAGGAGTTCAATCAAATATATTTTAGTACGCTTAACCGTCACAAAGGTAAACAAAAGAGTTAAAATAAAGAATAAAAAAGTTAAATAAATCTCATAAGGAGGGGGTAGAGAACCAAGATGAGAATAATGCAAGAGTATAAAACTATAAGCAATTCCCCCAATCAGGGTAGCCAGAATAGCTAGGTTAATTTCATAAAAAAGACCTCCAGATAAAGCTATTACAAGTAAGATGGGGGTAAACATAGTTCTGGTGTATTTAGGGTCAGTCAGATAAATCCAGGTTGTCAAAAGAATAATGCCAAAAATCACAAATACATATTTCCAAAGCCAAGTCTTGTGGCCTTTTCTCCAGAGAAAAAACACACCGAAAAATAAAAGCAGATTGCCAGCGACTAAAATAAAATAGTTCTTCCAGCTAAGAATCCCTGTTTGGAAAATTTCCTGATAGACAAATTGAACTATGAAAGTAGCAATCAAAAAAAAAGAATCACCAATAAACGCCCATATCAATAGGGGTTTTTCTTTTTCGCTCTTGAAAATCTCGAATTCTTCGAGCGATATTTTTGTTTCCTTTTCCATGGTTTTTGAAGCTTTATTTAATTTTATCATTTTTTTTCTGCTACCATAATCTTAGATTCTCACCCATGAGGTTCTTTGGTTCTGGTTTTTTCATTTCCGGCAATCTTTTAATTAGGGTTTGGAATTCAAATTTTTCCAAAATATCTATTATTTTTTCTTTATTAAATTCTCCCCAATGACAATCTTTTAGCTTAAAATCAAAAGGAACGTTCCTCTCTATCTCAGCTAAGGCTTTGCTCAAAAACGCTTGTTCTTTTTGTTGAATTAATAATTCTCTTGTTTTGAGCTTAATTTTTGTTGCTTTTTGGCTTTCTATTTCTAGTTCCTTAAAAAGTTGCTCAAGTGAGCCAAATTCTTTTAATAAATTAATGGCAGTTTTCTCTCCGATACCTTTAACCCCTGGAATGTTATCAGAAGGGTCGCCCCGGAGAGCTCTAAAATCATCGAGTTGGCCCGGTTTTAATCCCTGATATTTTTCACTAACTCGTTTTTCATCATATAAAACAGTATCTTTTACCCCCTTTCTTAAAGCATAAACTTTGGTTTGAGGGTTAATTAGTTGCAAGGTGTCGAGGTCCCCCGATAAAATCACGTTTTCGATTTTGGGTATTATTTGTTTTTTGGGTGCTAAACTGGCAATTGTCCCAATAATATCGTCGGCTTCAAACCCCTCTTTTTCAAAAATTGGGACCCTGAAAAGTTTTAAAATCTCTTTTATCTGGGGTATTTGTTGATATAATTCTTTGGGAACGGGAGGTCTTGTTGCTTTATATTCTTTAAATTTTTTATGACGGAAGGTGGAACCAGGATAATCAAAAACAGCTGCAACGAATTCGGGTTGCAGCTCTCTAATTATTTTAAAAAAAACCAATAAAAAACCGTATGTTGCATTTACCAATTCTCCTTTTTTAGTAGTTAGGGGAGGGAGAGCGTGGAAAGCACGATGAATTATGGAGTTGCTGTCTATAATAATAAAACGCTTTTCTTTACTTTCCATTTTTAAATTGTAACACAATTTCCCTTTCTTTTTTATTCAAGAAGATAAATCTTAAATTGCTGATATTTTTAGGTAATAGTTTTTTAATTCGGTCTGCCCACTCAATTGCAATAATGTTTTTTGGATTGGAAATAATGGTTTGAAATCCTAAATTCAAAATTTCCTTTACTTTTGCTATCCTATAACAATCAATATGATAAAAATTCTGGAAATTGGATTTCGGAATTCGGAATTTCTTCATCAAAACAAAAGTGGGGCTCAAGATTTTTTCTTTAATTTTAAGACCCTTGGCAAAGCCTTGTAAAAAGGTGGTTTTGCCCCCTCCTAAATCTCCCTCAAGAGCAAGAACAAAGGCTTTTTTGATGGGGGGTGTTTTTAAAATTTCTTCGGCTAAAATCCTTCCCAGCTTTTTTGTTTGGGCGGGAGTATTGGTAAAATATTTTAACTTCATTTGATGTTTTGGCGTCCTCAATAAAACTTCGACTAGGCTCAGTCGAATGCCCAATCCTGGGCTTACAAAAGAATTGACTTTCTTTAAAAATTCATCTAAGCTTTTAGAAATTGAGGAACCCTATTAAATTGTAAACCTTAATGGAAGAAGTTTCAAAAAAAATAATTCAGGAAGCTCACGATCCTGAGCGTGGTCAAAGAATTACCGGTGAAATTAAACTTCCCACAGCCCAGCTTCAGATTATTAAGAAAGAAGTTAAAAATATTTCTGATTTCAAAACCAAAATAACAGCCTCTTTGGTAAAAAGCATTACTGAAATTCTAGAAACTGCCCTGGGCGGAGCAGTGGTCCTTGGTGCTTCTGATATCCACATTGAGCCAAAAGAAGATCTGGTCAGATTGAGAATACGAATTGATGGCCTTTTGCAGGACGTTTTAAGTTTCAATTTAGAAGCATACCAGAGATTTCTTAATCGAATAAAACTCCTTTCTGGCATTAAATTGAATATTACCGACCGGCCACAAGATGGCCGTTTTTCATTTTTGTTTGGAGAAAATCCAATTGAAATTAGGGTCTCAACCTTGCCCGCAGAGTTTGGAGAGTCAATTGTGCTCAGAATTTTAGACCCAAAAAATTTAATTGACATGGAGGCTTTGGGGCTTAGGCAAGATCTCCTCCAACTTTTTAGTAAAGAGATAAAAAGACCCAACGGCATGATTATTGTGACGGGTCCCACGGGCTCTGGTAAAACCACTACCCTTTATGCCTTTTTAACGAAAATTCAAAGACCAGAAATAAAAATTATTACTATTGAAGACCCGATTGAATATCATCTGGGAGGGATTTCTCAAACCCAGGTTAATCCCAAAAAGGGTTATGATTTTGCTAATGGTTTAAAATCCATTATGCGCCAAGACCCTGATGTGGTTTTGGTGGGAGAGGTCAGAGATTTAGAGACTGCCCGGACTGCCCTCCAGGCATCCTTAACCGGACATCTGGTCTTTACCACTTTGCATACAAATGATGCTGCGGGCACTGTTGCGAGATTGCAGGCTCTGGGAGAAAAACCAATTAATATTGCTCCGGCCATAAACTTAGTTATCGCCCAAAGATTGGTTAGAAAGGTTTGCCTAAAGTGCTCCAGATTGGAAAAAGTAAGCAGTACTGAGCTGAAAAAGATAAGAGAAAATCTTAAAAATATTCCAAGCGAAATTCAAATTCCCAAGTTAGAACCAGATCTTAAAATTCCCAAGGCCAAGGGTTGTAGAGGCTGCAATTTAACAGGTTATAATGGCAGAACTGGAATTTTTGAAACTTTTTTAATCGATGATGAAATGGAAAAATTTATATCGACTTCACCCTCAATAGCTACCTTAAGAGAAAAGGCAATTAAAAAGAAAATGGTGCCAATGTATCAAGACGGATTAATTAAGGTCTTAGAAGGCATTACTACAATTGAAGAATTAGAAAGAGTAATCGGTCAATAAAAAAAGCCCCAGGGCTGGGTTAACTTAGGTATTGGGAACGCAAAGTTCAGAATTTCCCCGAGGATTAGCCTAGCTAAAGCCAAACTATCCATCTTAGAGAAATTCCTCTTCCCCAGCCCTGGGGCAGTATTATTATTGTAATATATTATGGAAAATTTGTCAAGGGTCATAACCTCTATCCCTTTTTCTATTAGAAAAGTAAGGGTGTGTGAAGTGGTCGTAATTATTTTGGGCCTCTTTTTCCCTATTTTGGGTCAAGCTGCTAATTTCCTTGATGTTGTTATTAATGAAATTAGTTGGATGGGAACGGGAATCTCTTACAACGATGAGTGGATGGAAATTTTTAATAACACTCCTTCAGACATTAATCTTTCTGGCTGGAGATTGATGGCTCAAGACGGAACCCCAGAAATCAGTTTTTCTGGGACTATTTATGCTCATGGTTTCTTTCTTTTGGAAAGAACAGACGATATCACTTTGCCCAACATAGTAGCTGACCAGGTTTATAAAGGCTCTTTGAACAATGATGGAGAAGACTTAAGGCTTTTTGATGATACGAATAATCTGGTTGACCGGATAGACTGCAGCGAGGGCTGGTTCGCTGGCGACAATATTGACAAGAGAACAATGGAAAGAAAAAACTCTTTCTTGACAGCTTCTTCTTTAAATTGGCAAACTAGTAAAAATATTGGTGGAACCCCTGGGTTCCAAAACGAAATCTTGGTTGAAAAAAGCCCGGAATCAAAACCAACTCAGAAACCTGAACAGACAACAAAACTCAAAACCTATCCAGAAGGCGTCCTGTTCAACGAGCTTTTACCCTCTCCCCTTGGTTCTGATGCAGAGGAAGAATGGATTGAAATTTTTAATCAAAATAATTTTGAGGTTAATCTCTATTCTTGGCAAATTGTTGATGTGGTTGGAAGAACTAACACCTATATTTTTTCTGAAGAAACTTTAATCGCGCCCCAAAGTTTTTTGGTCCTCTCTCGACCCACCACTAAAATTACTTTAAATAATAGTGGCGACGGCTTAAGACTTTTTAACCCAAATAAAGAGCTTTTAGATGAGGTTAATTATGAAAGGGCTTTCCCGGAGCAATCTTATAATTTAATAGACGCTGAATGGATTTGGAGCTCTGTCCTTACCCCGGGCTCAGCCAACACTACTGATTTACCGGCTTCGGGAGCTGAAATAGAACTTGAGGAAAGAGAGTTTTTTCCGGACAATGGCAGCCATGAAACAGGTGTTCAAAAAAACTTAGCAACAATTAGTGAGCAGGTGCCCAAACCTAAAAATTTCTTTTCTATTTTTCTTATTGCTTTTTCTCTAGCTATTCTTTCTTCTGTCGGTATCGTTATTTTAAAAAAGAAAGTGGAAAAAATTGATATCAAAAAGAATATAGAATAAAATTAAGATGATATGTCAGGACACTCTCATTGGCACAGAATAAAACATAAAAAAGGTCTAGCCGATGCTAAAAAAAGCAAGGTCTTTTCGAAAATGGCTCAGTTAATTTCGGTTGCTGTTCGAGAAGGAGGAGAAGATCCAGATGCCAACCCAGAACTTAAATTAGCAATTGAGAAAGCTAAAATAGTAAATTTACCAAGGGAAAATATCGAGAGAGCTATTAAGCGGGGTATCGGAGAATTAGAGGCTGGCCAGTTCCAGGGATTTCTATTCGAAGCTTACGGCCCAGGTAAAATAGCCATTATTATCGAAGGGTTAACTGATAATAAGAATCGAACCTTAGGAGAAATAAAGAAAACCTTAAGCGAACACAATGGAAAATTAGTTAGAGAAGGTTCTGTGAGATGGCTTTTTGAAAGAAAGGGAGTAATAAGCATTATTCCCGAAGCTCAACCCCCAAATCTGAAAAATAGGGAGGAGTTAGCTTTAAAAGTAATTGAAGCTGGGGCCGAAGATCTTTATTGGCATGAAGACCTATTAGATGTCTATACTAAGATTCAGGGTTTAGAACGAGTAAGGGAAAACCTTGAACGGCAGGGAATCCAAATTGAATCGGTCTCTCTGGATTGGGTAGCTAAAGAACAGGTTTTAGTGAGTGAAAAAGAAAGGGAGGCTGCCGAAGAATTATTTGAAGCCTTAGATGAAAACGAAGCGGTCCAAGAAATTTATTCTAACTTAAAAGACTAGTCTTATGATCATTTTAGGTATCGACCCAGGTACAGCCGCAACCGGCTATGGTGTAATAAAAAAAGCAAGGGCTTTGAAGTGCCTGGATTGCGGCGTCATTCGAACCAGCCCTTCTCAAACAGCGGCTGAGCGTTTGAAAATTATTAATAATACATTGTCAAAAATAATTAAATTTCAGCAACCTGAAATTCTGGCGATGGAAAAAGTCTTTTTTGCGAAAAACCTAAAAACGGCTCTACTGGTCAGTCAGGCAGAGGGTGTTATTCTTTTAACTGCAGCTAAAAAGAAGATTCCGGTTTATCAATTTACGCCCATGGAGATAAAAATGACAATAACTGGTTATGGCTGGGCAAAAAAGGAAAGGGTTAAAAAAAAGATCGAGAAGTTGCTAAATCTTGAAGAAATTTCTAAATCCGATGATGCAATTGATGCTTTAGCTGCTGCCCTAACTTATCTCATCAAGCACAAAATCTAATACTAAACGTTTATCGGGTCTTGACAAGTACTTTTGGAAAACTATAATACCTTTTAGAATCCTGAAATTCTATTCTCAGGAAAAAATAAAAGGTCGGAGAAAATTAAAAATCTTTCTCGAAAAAATTTTAACTGGGTAACAATTTTGTGTTTTAAGCCCATTTTAAAACCATGATTAAAGAGGAAATTTTAACCAATCTCTTAAATCAAGAAGAAGAGGGTGAAGAAGAAGAGGAAACCGAAGAAGAGGGTGAAGAAGAAGAGGGTGAAAAAGAAGAGTGGTAATTATCGAAACCCCCGCCTAAGGCGGGGGTTTTACTATCCCAGTCTCACGAATTTTCTTTTCCCTACTTGAATGATTTGTCCTTTCTGGGTTTCAACATCTTTTTTCCAGTCTTTTTGTATAATTCCGTTAATTTTCACTCCTTTTTGCAAAATTAATCTTTTAGCTTCTGACCTAGAAGCGGCTACCTTTGTTTTTATTAAAAGATCAAGAATGTTCAGCTTTCTGTCTTTTACTTTAATAATCGGTATCTTGGCTGGTAATTTTTTCTCTTTAAAAATGCGAATGAATTCTCTGACTGCCCCTTGGGCTGCTTTCTCTGAATGATACATTTTCACTATTTCAAGTGCTAACTTTTCTTTTAATTCCATTGGGTTAACTTTTTTCGTTCCCAGCTCCTTTCTATATTGAGACAATAAATCCATGGGCACTCTTGTAAGAAGGTCAAAATAAGTAATAATTAAATTGTCTGGAAGAGACATAATTTTACCAAACATCTGGTTGGGATTGTCTGTTAACCAGATACAATTACCCGAGGTTTTGCTCATTTGTTTTCCATCAATTCCCAAAACCATCGGAACGGTTAAAATAAATTTTTCTCGTCCTCGCATTTTTTGTTGCAGTTCTCGTCCAATCAGCATATTAAAGGTTTGGTCGGTACCACCAATTTCTAAATCAACATCCAAGACTACTGAATCATATCCTTGAAGTAAGGGATATAGGGTTTCATGGGTCCAGACCGTATCTCCTCTTTTAAGGCGTCTTTGAAACATGTCTCTTTTGAAAAGCTTAATGGCACTTATATGAGAGGCAATCTCGATAACCTCTTTTAAGCTCAATTTGAGAAGCCAGTCTCCATTGTATTGAATTTTCACTTTTGAGAAATCTAAAATCTTTTTAGCTTGCTTTTTCCAAGTAGCCATATTTTCTCTGATTTCTTTCTCGGTAATTCGGGGTCTAGTTTCATTTCGGGCTGAAGGATCGCCGGCCAGAACGGTTCCAGTGCCAACCACAAGAATAGCTTCGTGTCCTAAATCACTAAATTCTTGAAGTTTTCGAAGGGCTATAGTATGACCAAGGTGAAGCTTGCTTCCGGTTGGATCAATACCTAAGTAAAGCCTGATTCTTGTTTTCTGGATTAATTTTTTTAAACCTTCCCTGTCTGGCAAAATCTTTTCTACTCTTCTTGTCAATGCTTCTTTAATTTTTTGGGAATCGGTTTTTCTTTTCATGTCTTTCTATTCGTTAACTTTATAATAATTTCCTCTATTTGCCAATAAGCTCTTTGCTAATGCACATAAAATTTAGTAAAAATAAATAGAGTTATGGCTAAAAGAAGATATTATCGAAAAGTCTATCGAGAAAAGAAGAAAACCAAGAGTGTGTTTGGTTCTTTCTTAAAGTTTTTTCTCTCCAGCCTTTTGTTGGTAATTGTCCTGGGTTTGCTTTTGTTTATTTATTACGGTAAAGATCTTCCTCGACCCGAAAAGTTTACCGAACGTCAATTCATCCAATCAACCAAGATTTATGATAGAACGGGTCAGGTTCTTTTATATGATATTCATGGTGAAGAGAAAAGGACGGTTATTCCTTTGGAACAAATCCCAGAATATTTAAAACAGGCTGTTATTGTTACCGAGGATGCTAATTTTTATTATCATTTTGGGATTGATTTTAAAGGAATTGTGAGAGCAATTTTGGCAGACTTTAAAATAATGAAACCTGTTTATGGGGGCTCAACCATTCCTCAGCAATTAATCAGGTCAACCTTTTTATCTACCGAAAAAACAGCTGAAAGAAAAATTAGAGAAATCATTTTGGCTTTAGAGTTAGATAGACGTTATTCCAAAGACCAGATATTAGAATGGTATTTAAACCAGGTTCCTTTTGGTTCAAACGCTTATGGGGTAGAGGCAGCTAGCCAAACCTATTTTCAAAAGTCAGTTTCTGAAATCTCTTTAGCTCAGGCTGCTACCCTGGTAGCTTTAATTCGGGCACCAAGCTATCTCTCTCCCTATCAAAATCAAAAAGAGCTTATGTCTCGAAAAGATTATGTCTTAGAGAGAATGGTGAAGTTGGGATATATAACTCAAGCTGAAGCCGAGGAAGCCGGAATAGAAGAGTTAAATTTTGCCAAACCAACAACGATCAGGGCTCCTTACTTTACTCTCCAATACGTGAAAGGATATCTGGATAGTAAATATAGCCAAGAGTTTTTAAGAGAAAAGGGGTTAAGGGTATTTACTTCTTTAGATTGGGAGATTCAACAATTAGCCGAAACAGTGGTAAAAGATCGGGTTCAAGTAAATAAAAATTATAATGCCTATAACGCTGCCTTGGTAGCCCTTGACCCGAAAACAGGAGAAATATTAGCTATGGTGGGTGGGACAGATTATTTTGAGGACCCTTATCCTGAAGGATGTACCCCAGGAGTAAATTGTAAATTTGACCCTCAATTTAACGTAGCAACCTTAGGACTAAGACAGCCAGGTTCAGCTTTTAAACCTTTTGTTTATGCCACTGCGTTTAAAAGGGGGTTTACTCCCGAAACCCGGGTTATTGATGAGGAGACTAATTTTGGAATTTGGGGAGACGAAGAGTATATTCCTAAAAATTACGATGGAAAATTTCGAGGAGAAATTACTCTAAAAGAAGCACTAGCCCAGTCAATAAACGTTGCTTCGGTAAAAGTCCTTTTAGATTTTGCAGGGCCAGAAATTGAAAACTCGGTTACCACTGCCCGCGATCTTGGTATTACAACCCTGAAAACACCCTTTGGACCTTCAATTGTGCTTGGAGGTTGGGAAGTTAAACTATTGGACATGGTTTCGGCTTATGGTACATTTGCCACCGAAGGCTTAAAGGTGCCACCGGTTGCTATTTTAAAAATTGAGGACATGAACGGAAATATTATTGAAGAAAATAAAAAAACCCAAAAAAGAGTTTTGCCCGTACAGGTAACCAGAATGATCAATGATATTTTATCAGATAACGAGGCAAGAGCTCCTATGTTTGGACTTGGTTCTTCCTTGTATTTTCCAGGGTTTCAGGTTGCTGCTAAAACCGGAACCACCCAGAACTACCAAGATGCCTGGACAATAGGTTATACTCCTTCGTTGGTAGTTGGGGTCTGGGCTGGCAATAACGACAACAGCCCGTCATTTAAAAAACCAGGAGTTGTTCTCGCTGGTCCAATTTTTCACGCTTTTATGGATAAGGTTTTAGAAAAATACCCAAAAGAAATTTTTACCCCCTATTCTACCGAAGGGCCCGGAACTAACTCGCTTTAATAGGCATAACAATATAAAGGTAAGTTGGGTCTTCAGAGGGCTTTAAAACCCCTGGGCCTCCTTCGCCATTAAGCTCAAAGATTACCTCTGAGCTTTTTATATTTGAAAGACCATCGGCTAAAAAGCGGTGGTTAAAAGAGATTTCAACTGGCTGGCCTTTAATTTGGGCGGTAAAAAAGCTTTGGTATTCTCCCAAATCAGGACTTTGGCTTAATATTTCCACCTTTCCTGTTTTTGGATTAACCTTTAATTTAATTTCGTTAATTTTCCCGCTAAAAAGACTGGCTGTTTTAATCTGGTTAAGAAACTCATTTCTTTGGAAAATTATTTTGGTTTCGTGTTTTTTAGGAATAATCTCCTGATAATTAGGATATTCACCTTCAATTAATCGAGAGACTAACTGGATTTTAGGGTGTTGGGTCTCGGACATAATACTTTCAAATAAAATTTGGTTTGGAGCTAAAAAAACCTGAAGCTCTCCCCTATCTTCTTCAAAGATATTAATAACCTCTCTGGCTGCTTTTTGAGGTAAAATAAGTGAGTATTCTTGGCGAAGCTCACTGGGTTTTTTCAAAGAAAGGGTTTTTTCTCCCAGTCTAAAACTATCGGTAGCGACCATTTTAATAGAGTTTTTTCCAAAAGAAAAATAAACTCCGGAAATTTCAGGTCGAGTAGTTGAGGGACTAGCAACCCCAACAACCTGGGATAAGCTTTGGCAAAAATCCTGACTTCCCACTAAGATTTTTTCTTCTCTGGGAACCTGAGGAATAATTGGAAAGTCGTCGGGGTTAAAACCCTTAACTTGGGTTTTGTAGTTTTCACAGGAAATATCTAAAAGGAAATCTTTTGTTTCTAGGGTAACTTTTTTATTTGGAAGAAAACTAACCAAGTTAGAAAAAAGTTGAGCGGGAATCACTATTTTTCCCCCTCTTTCTACCTTTGCTAAAGACCACCAGGTTATTCCTGTTTCTAAATCAGTACCTTTTAAACTAATAAAATTTTTTTCTGCGCATAAAAAAAGATTGTTTAAAATTGGAAAAGAAAGCGACTTTATAGAAATTCGACTTGTTATTTTTAAACCCTCTTTTAATAATTCTTGTAATACTATTAATTTCATATTTTTATTTTATTGTTATTAAAAAGAAAGAATAAAAACGTTTTTAATTAATAAGAATTGGGGATAAATAGAAGGAAAGGTTGTTTATTAAAAGGGGCGTGTTTGGGAAAAAAGGGGTTGTTTGTTTTTTTTCGAGGGTTTTCCTCTTTTTATTGACTAAAAATGCGTTGTTTTATTAAGTTGATTTCCTCATCCAATTTATTATCTTTCTCCTTGTTTTTAGAAATTTTTTCACAGGCATGGATAGCGGTGGTATGGTCTCTATTACCAAATTGTCTACCTATAAAGGGGAAAGAGCTTTTTAGTTCCTCTCTTAAAAGGTACATAGCTACCTGTCGCGGGCCAACTATTTCTCTTTTCCGCGAAGAAGATAGAAGCTCTTTTGGTTTTAAGTCATAAAACTCAGCAACCATCTTAATTACTCTTTTAGGTGTGACTATTTTCTTTGGCGAGAAAATCAGGTTTTTAAGTAGGGATTTTGTAACCTCCAGATTGGGTTCTTGGTTGTTAAGTTTCCGAAAGGCGGTTAATCTAGTAAGAGCTCCCTCTAGTTCTCTGATATTTTTTTGAATATTAGCAGCAACATAATCAAGAACCTCATTGGGGAAAATAATTTTTCTTTCTTGACATTTTGTTTTTAAAATAGCCATCCGGGTTTCATAGTCGGGAAAGCCTATGTCTGCTATCATACCTCCCTCAAACCGCGATCTTAATCTTTCAGTAAGAGCAGGAATTGCTTTTGGAGGACGATCCGAAGAGAGGACTATCTGTTTATTCTTTTCGTATAGATTATTGAAAAGATGGAAAAATTCCTCCTGAGTTTTTTCTTTACCAGCCAAAAATTGAACATCATCTAGAATTAGAACATCTATTGCCCGATATTTCAATTTAAAGTTTTCAATACTATGATTTCTAATAGAAGAGACCACACCGGCGGTGAATTTTTCCGAGGGGGTATACTTAACCTTTTTTCTCGAGGAGTTTTTAATTACTTCGTTTCCAATCGCTTGTAAAAGGTGGGTTTTACCCAGTCCCACCCCTCCATAAATAAAGAGTGGATTATAAACCGAACCTGGGTTTTCAGAAACGGCCCAGGCTGCAGCTTGAGCTAACTCATTAAAAGGACCAACTACAAAATTTTCAAAAGTATATTTATGGTTTAGGTTTGTCTCCTTTTGAATCTTAAAATCTTGTAAATCGAGTTGGCTAATTTCCGGAAGAGATAGGGTACCCTCTTTTGTTGTTCTTAGTTCTGATTGCCCAATTTCATAATTCACCTCTTTAATTTTTTCATCTAGGCTTCGCAAGATTTTTAAAATAGTTTTACCATATTTGTTTTCAAGCCATTCTTTTGCAAAAGAGTTAGACACTGAAACTACAACCCTTCCACCTTCTAGAGAAAGAACCCTGGTTTGCCTGAACCAGGTGGCAAAATTTGCAGGAGAAATCGATAGTTGAATTTGGGCTAAAGTTGCCTGCCAGAGCTCTTCGTTGTTCATAAGCTTTTAACTAAAATAATTATAACACCTGTCAATTTTAAAAGGAAACACGATTAAAAGTAGGGAGGTTGTTATTAATCTGGGGATAAGGTGTGAAACTAGTTACCTATTTGTTTTTAGAAATAGTTTTGCTAAAATAACTAATCAATCAAATTTTACTGTACCCAAAATCAACTTTAACATGAGTATTATATACAAACCAAAAAGAAAAAAAAGAAAACGGACCCACGGCTTTAGAAAAAGAAGAAAGAAAAGTGGAGGGAGAAAGGTTTTGCAAAAAAGAAGGCAGAAAAAAAGAAAAAAGCTTACAGTTTAAAATATTAAACAAAAGCGTGTTGCCCCAACTTAACCGATTGAAAAAAAATAAAGATATAAATCATGTTCTTAAGAAAGGCAAAAGACTTAAAGAGGGCTTTTTAATATTAAAAAAAATTCCTAATCAATTAGAACAAGTACGATTCGTTTTTATAGTTTCTCAGAAGTTTTCCAAAAACGCGACTTTAAGAAATAAAATAAAAAGAAGGTTAAGAGAGTTGGTTGGATTAAGACTGAAAAAAATCAAAAAGGGAATAGATATCGCCTTAATAGCTGTTCCGGGGTTAGAAAATAAAGATTTCTGGGGAGTCGAGGAAACTATAAATAAGTTGTTTCAAAAAGCCGGGATAATAAATAATCAAACAAACAGTAAACGAAATTAGATGATAAAAAAACTTATCTTAAAAACAATACATTTTTACCAGGAAAACATCTCTTTACTTCTTGGTCAGAATTGTAGATTTACACCCACCTGTTCTGAATATTTATATAGAGCAATTGAAAAATATGGTTTGGCTAAAGGTTTTTGGCGAGGAGGAAAAAGAATTTTAAGATGTCATCCCTGGGGAACCGAGGGAATAGACCTACCTTAAAATGAATTTTTTAGAACAAATTTTTAATGAGATTTTATATCAACCTCTATTAAATGCCCTGGTTTTATTATATGGTTTTTTACCGGGGCATGATTTTGGCATTGCAATAATAGTTTTAACAATCTTAATCAGAATAGCCCTTTCTCCCCTTATGGTGCAGTCTATTAAATCCCAAAAGAATCTATCTAATATTCAGACAAAAAGCCAAGAAATTCAACTTAAACACAAGAATAACAAAGAAAAACAAGCCCAAGAACTCATGGAGCTTTATCAACGAGAGAAAATCAATCCCCTGGGCGGCTGTCTCCCAGTTTTGATTCAACTCCCGGTTTTAATTGCTCTATATCGGGTATTTTGGAAAGGATTACAGCCCGAGGCACTTAATCTTCTTTATAATTTCGTTCTCAGACCAGAAGCAATAAACCCTTATTTTTTAGGAGTTTTGGATCTTTCCCAGCCCAATCTGGTTTTAGCTGTCTTGGCCGGGATTAGCCAGTATTTCCAGGCAAAAATGATGGTACCAAAAAAAGAGAAAAGTAAAAGTAAAGAACCGCTTGATCAATTTTCAAAACAACTTACTCAACAAACGCTTTATTTTTTCCCTGCCTTTACCTTTTTTATTCTCTTAAAGTTACCAGCTGCGGTCGGACTCTATTGGTTGGTGACAATTCTTTTCACAATGATTCAGCAGTATTTTATATATCCTTCTTATAGTAAAACATGATTTCCCAACAAGATTTCGAAAAAATAAAAAAAGCCACTAAAGAATTTTTTGAAAAAACTACTTTTCAAATAGAGATTAAAATTTTACCCCAGAAAGAAAAAACTATTCCCATTGAGCTCCAAACCGACGAGCC
>Ga0111217_102_pt1 | contig 114447 bp, 105 predicted proteins | sample DeeMarSWOR152_54_FD_80248 | JGI IMG/M metagenome (GOLD analysis project Ga0111217, IMG submission 80248) | Parcubacteria bacterium DG_74_3 | reverse complement strand
GCAGATTTTGCTGGCGGAGTAAGAACCGAAACCTCAGAGATTGTGATATTAAGAGATGGCAAATATGTGATTGACTTTGACGAACTTGAAAAGGGTTCAGACTTGTGGTTATTCTGGCAAACCTCTAATAAAAACTTGAAAGATTTTGTAGTTTTGCTAACGCCGAGTTTTGAAGGACGGGTTTGGTATGAAAAAAACGGAAATACCATAACCATCTATGGAGATGAAAGTGGTGAGGTTTCTTATGGACTATCTGCTCCAAGAGTTGACTATGAAGAATGGGATAATTTAGCCAAGGACCAAAGCTTAGGAGGAATCATAGTTTCTAATTATTAAAAATTATGTCAAAGCTTGTACTAATTTTGGCCTTAGTTCTTATTATTGGATTTGGCTTTCTTGTTTTTTTAAATGTTCAAGCCGGGCCAGAGCATAATCTTTCAGGTTATGCCTGGTCAGAAAATATTGGCTGGATTAGTTTTAATAATACAACAGGCGGGGGAACCACAAATTATGGAGTAAATATTGACGACACTACTGGTGTTTTTTCAGGTTATGCTTGGTCAGAAAATATTGGCTGGATTAGTTTTAATGAAGGAGATCTCGTAGGTTGCCCGGTAGCCCCCTGCCAGGCAAAACTTGATTTTGTAACAAAACAAGTTTCTGGTTGGGCAAAAGCCTTAACCGATGGTGGTGGTTGGCCAGGCTGGATAAGATTAAGAGATACCAATTACGGAGTTTCCTGGAATGACTCTACTCAAGAAATGGAAGGTTGGGCCTGGTCAGATCAGGTGATTGGTTGGATGAGTTTCAATTGCAATAATCCCGAAACAGGAAATGTTTGCCTCCAATCAAACTATAAAGTATATGCTTCCTTCACTCTTAATCAGCCCCCGAGCGCAGCGATTTCTTGCGATAGCTCTCAATGTTCGGGGGGCAGTTGCAATGCTAACTGGATAGCATTTAGAGCCACGGCTAATCCCATTCCCTGTATTTATACAATAAAAAACAACTCCACCGATGTAGACTCTACTAATTGTCCCATTCCCTGCAACGATGATATTGTCAGGTCCGAGTGGTATCTCAAACAACAGGGTGAACCAGAAAGCTCTTATGTTCTTAAATTGTCTTGTGTTGGAGTATGTAATTATACTCTCCAGCCAGATGTAGCGCCTGGAATTTATGATGTTAAACTGTATGTAAAAGACCAGGCAGGAGATTCGGATTCAACTACCCATTCCCTCTACATGAGAAAAGAAATCGAAGCAGGCTTTATGTGTTCTTTAGATAATTCAAATTGGCGAGTTTGTGAAAGCCTATCGGGTTTCGTAAGTCAAGGTGGGTTAGTTTATTTTAAAGATAATCTCCCGGATCCGAATGAACACACTTCTCCTACAGAGGGGGCTATTATCGATTCTCGCGAGTGGAGAATAAACGGAGCTATTTTCGACTCTGATAATAATTCTACCCCTTCGATTAATCTCACTGAAGGCTCCAATATCATCAGACTCACTGTGACCGATAGTGAGAATAGAAACGATTATCAAGAACACAGCATTGTAGCTACTCTTCCCTTTCCTGAATGGAAAGAAGTTCCACCATTTTAATTTATTAGCTAAAGAAACAAGACCCCTGAAAAAAAAACAAAAGATAAGACCCTACCCACTATGGGGTAGGGTCTTTAAATGTGCTAAAATAAATCAGAGATTTCTAAAATGAAAATCAAAAAGAAAACCTTAATTTTATTGACGTTGATAATCTTGATTTTAATAGGAGCAGTTGTTTTTCTTTTAAAATTTGGATTAGCTCTATATTATAGACCCGTAGTAAACGAATTTGTAAATCAAAATTTGAAATCTGAACATCGAAATAGTAAAACCTCTTTATTTCCTATTTATTCCGAATACGGAGCTCCAAAAGCCCTAATTTGGTTGAGACTATATAATTGGTATAATCTTGATTGGGAAAAAGATGATATTCAGTTTAAGGTTCTCTATAAGCCAAATTTAGACATAATTTTGGCTATTGAAGACAAGGAAATTTACCAAGTAGATATCAATTCAGCCCAAGATAAAGCAGCTAAATATTTGTTGCTTCCCGAGAAATTAGATTTTGAGTGTAATTTCGGTGTTTGTATAGCAACTTGGGAAAATAAATATTTGGCCGTGGGAAAAATAGAGGGACAAGACATTACAATTGTTTTAGCCCAAGAAATTAAATGAAATTAAAAAACCTTACTATATTTTTCTTTATTTTTTGTGCAATTTTTTTGGTTTTTATTACAGCACTTAAAGAAATAAATGCTCAAGCCTGCCTTTGTAGTGCTTGTTCCTGGACTTGCTCCAACATCAACTGCATTGGTCGTCAGGCTGGTTCCTGGTGTGCCTCTGGCAATGTGAAAAAAACCTGTAGCGGCTCCTGTGTCACCAGCGCTTTGTGTGGTTACTGCGTTATTAAGTGTGGTTTCTCACAGGAAGATTGCGATGATTATGATGGAATCTATGATACAGGGCCAACTCGTTGGGTAAGTACCGGCGAATGTACGGAGAAAAGACAAAAAGAAGTGCAATACCGGGATTATTCTTGTAGCGGGGGTGATTGTGTATATTCTGGCCACCCAAAATATTGGGTAGATACTGGAGAAAACAGATGTAAATCAGTAGGGACTGATTGCGGCACAGATGTCCCCTGTTCTTTAACCGGTTGTTCAGCTGATAAATGTGACAGGATTGGAACAGGAAAGAATTATAGATGTGAAAGCGGCACTTACCCTGACTGTCCTTGTAATTGGATAACCACAACCTGTTCTGAGTTCTGTGGGGCAGGGGATGTTTGTTCGGGAGGAACGTGTTCTATTGGCCCCTGTGCCACCCCAAGCTATTACTGTGATACTCATTCCGGTGGAGCGTGCGATGGACATAGAACAGTTTACTATTGTAATGGTGCAGGCAGTTGTAGTGGCTCAAGCTATGACGATGACTCAGCTTGCAATGGTCTAACCTGTGACACTCCAAACTATTACTGTGATACCTACTCAGGAGGAGTATGCGATGGTCACAAAACAAGCTATACCTGTGATAGTAATGGAAACTGTAAGGGCACAGATTCTGATAATGACTCAGTTTGTAATGGATTAAGATGTGCGAGTACTGACTATTACTGTGATACTCATTCCGGTGGAGTATGCGATGGTCACAAAACAAGCTATACCTGTGATAGTAATGGAAACTGTAATGGTACAAATTCTGATAATGATTCGGCCTGCAACGGATTGGGGTGTGGAGTGAATTGTAATCCAGCCTGTCCTAGTCAATGTTGTACAAGATATTGTGACGGATCAGGAACCTGCCAAGACTGTATTCCTCCAGCTTGCGACTGCTCATGTGATGGTTGGATAACCCGTAGTTGTGATTATTCTACTTGCCCCTGGTATCAAACAGGTGAAACCAGAACCTGTGTTCCAAGCGGTTGTGATCTAGAATTAAGGTGTGCGTGTGAAGAATCTTGTTGTACCTCTTGGACCAATCAGGGTTGTGGCCTTGGCGGGTGTGGGCTTATTGAAATGTATCAAACCAGGGACTGTGGAACCTGTACTTATTTAGAATACCAATGCATTCCCAATTATCCAGGTTGCGCCACCTCTTCTCCTCCTGTAGCTATAATTTCTTGCCACCCTACAGGTTGCGAAAATCCTGCAGGTTTTTGTACTGGTTATACCAAATCTAACTTTTGCTTAAAGAATGAATCTACTGATCCTGACGGTGTTGGTGACATTGAAAACTCAATTTGGACTATAAAAGAAAGTACAATCATTAAAGACACCTCAGATTGTAGCTTATCTGGTAATCCTCTTTGCAACTGGACACTTCCCGCTATTTTTGGTGCCGGAAATTATCAAGGAGAACTTTATGTTCAAGATCGCCACGGGCTTTTTGCTACCACAACTAAAACCCTTACAATACTACAAGATACCATTGCCGATTTTGAATGTTCTTTAGATAACTCAAATTGGCGGAACTGTGAAACCCTTAGACCCACTATAGGTGAGATGGTTTATTTTTTAGACCAATCTTTACCCTCTCAGGGAGCTACTATTATTCGTCGCTCCTGGACCTTTCAAAACGGCAATCCAGCTAGCAATGTTGATAATGCCACCAACCCCTCAACCCGATTTCAATCAACTGGAGGTAGAACAGTTACCCTGACCACAACCGACAGTGCAGGAAGAATTGATTCTCAGAGTTACATAATTTCGGTATCTATTTCTCTTCCCGAATGGAAGGAAATCCCCCCACTTTAAAGCGAATAAGAATAATAAACTTTTTAGAAGTTAAGATTGAGGATTTAATTTTTCTTTAGATAAAATTGATAGAAAAAATAGCGAATAAAATAACCCACCCCAGAAGTGGGTTTTGACAATTTGGGAAATATTTATTATTATTAATTCAGGAAAATAATCTTGAGTTTTTGGATTTTCACATTTTAATTTGAAACCAAAGATTCTCTTACTAATTTACTAATTCCATCTATTTAAGATGATGAATGTCCAAATCTTCAATTTAAAACATGAATCAATTTATCCCCCTAACAGTGGGTATAGTTTCCCTATCAATAGGCTCTATTTTGGGTTACTATGCCCGTCAATCAATTGCTCAAAAAAGAGCTGGTACCTTAGAACAAAAACTTCAACAAAAAATTTCTCAAACCAAAGCTCAGGCAAAGAAAATTATTGCCGAAGCTGAAGAAGTTGCTTTTCGCACAAGAGAAAAGATAAAACGAGAAATAGACGCTAGACGGCGTGATCTTTTCAATGGCGAAAAACTTTTATTAAAAAGAGAGCAAGCATTAGATGAAAGAATTGCTGATTTTGAAGAGCAGAAAAAAGAATTTCAGAATAAAGCAAAAAAACTTAGAGAGATAAAAGAAGGAATAGAGGTCTTAAGAGAAAAATCCCTTGAGAATCTCGAAAGAACCTCTCACCTTTCTAGAAAAGAAGCAAAAGAAGAATTGTTTAAGGATTTGGAGAGAGAGCATCAAAAAGAAGTTTTGGAAAGGATGCGCAAATTAGATAAAGAAGGACAGGAAAGATTCGAAAGAAGGGCCAAAGAAATTTTAGCAACAGCAATCCAAAGATACGCCTTAAGCCAAGCCCAAGAAATTACTACTACTACTTGTTCTTTACCCAATGAGGAAGTAAAAGGTAGAATAATCGGTAAAGAAGGAAGAAATATTAGGGTTTTGGAACAATTAACAGGCGTAGAAATTATTATTGATGAAACACCAGAAATAGTTGTTATTTCTGGTTTCGACCCAATTAGACGCCAAGTTGCTAAATTGGCTTTAGAAAGATTAATTGCTGATGGTCGAATTCAGCCTGCCCGCATTGAAGAGCAGGTTAAAAAAGCCAAATCAGAAATTACCGATATCATTAAAGAGACAGGAGAGACCGCTTGTTATGAAACCGGGGTTTTGGGGTTGGATCCTAAACTGATTCACCTACTTGGCAGATTGCGATTTAGAACCAGTTATGGCCAGAATGTTTTACTCCATTCAATAGAAGTATCTCATCTCGCCACCGCCTTAGCTTCTGAGATTGGGGCCAACACTACAATTTGTAAAAAAGCAGGACTTTTACACGATATTGGTAAAGCTGTTGACCAACAAGTTGAGGGCTCTCATGTAGATATCGGAATTAAGATTTTAGAGAAATTTGAGATAGAAAAAGAGGTCATTAGTGCAATGAAATCCCATCATGAAGAATATCCAGCAGAGACAATTGAAGCGATTTTAGTTCAAACAGCAGATCAAATTTCAGGTGCTAGACCCGGAGCAAGAAAAGATACTTTGGAAAACTACCTTAAGCGACTATCTGATCTTGAAGACATTGCCACTTCGTTTTCCGGGGTTGAAAAGGCCTATGCGATTCAGGCTGGTCGCGAACTAAGAATTTTTGTAAAACCCGAAGAAATAAATGATCTTGGAGCAAAACAATTGGCTCAAAATATTGCTAAGAAAATTGAAGAGGATTTAAAATATCCAGGGGAAATAAGGGTGAATGTGATAAGAGAATCCAGAGTTGTTGAATACGCAAAGTAACCAAAACTATAAAACCAAAAAACAGGCCATGGTGGCCTGTTTTGATTTTGGCTCATCCCGAGATGAGCGAAGCGAATTTTTCGGGGAGCGGGAGACGGAATTTGAACCCACGACCCTCTCTCTGCCCCCGTACAAAATTGTATTAAGCGGGATATGGGAGTTGAACCCACCTTTTCACCTTGGAAGGGTGACGTTGAGCCGCTCAACTAATCCCGCAAGATTTATACGGGGCTTGGAAGCGAGAAATTCTACCGCTGAATTACTCCCGCACCGTAACCTCATTCTACAGAGTCGATCTGGCTTATAAAGTCGGGGCACCCGGATTTGAACCGGGAATCGCACGCTCCCAAAGCGTGAATGTTAACCATTACACCATGCCCCGTCCTGTTTCATATTTTAGCCAAAAATTCTTATTATGTAAACCTCGTCGAGAAATTTTAACCCTGCTCTACAACCTAAGAGTTTCTTTCAGAAAATCTTGGCGAAATTATTCTACGGATAAACCTTCTGAATTTTTGTTTATCTCTTGGATACGATATGATATAATTTTACTAATGAAGTCCCTAAAAATTTTAAAACAATTAGATATTGTTAGTCAATGCCGGAAATATGGGCTTTCTCTCTGGCAATGTCCCCAGTTTCTTTTTTTGATAATGGGGATAATTATTATTCTAACGGGGCTTGTGGCTTATGCTATTGGAAACCGTTACGTTGCTGAACCCGAAATAGTAGCTTTAATTGTTATTGGGATAACCCTGATTTTATTCATTATTGCCTTTACCATTACCAATAGTTTTGAGAGGTTGACTGAGGCCAATCGAATGAAGTCAGAATTTATTAGCGTAGTCTCTCATCAATTAAGAACCCCCCTTTCTAACTTAAGCTGGGCAGCGGAGCTTTTAATGTCGGGCAAACTGGGGAAAATTGAAAAAAAGCAGACAGAATATTTCAAGATTCTAAAGGAAAATAGCACCAGAATGGGAGAATTGGTAAAAGACCTACTAATTGTCTCCAGACTGGAAACCAAAACACTATCTTTTACCAATAAAGAATTTGACTTATCGGAGATAGTAAAAAAGCTAATTTGGGAATTTACAACTTTTGCTAAAGCCTCAAATGTGGATTTAAAGTTTAAAGCCCCCAAGAAGCTCTCTAAGGTCTGGGCAGATTCTTTTCAAATAAAATTGGTCATTGAAAATCTTTTAGACAATTCCATTCGCTATATAAAAGATAAAGGCGAGGTTCAAATGCGTCTTGAACAAAGGGGCAATAAAATTTACTTTGAAATAAAAGACAACGGAGTTGGAATTCCAAAAAACGATCAAAAATATATTTTTCAAAAATTTTTTAGATCAGAAAACATAATGAAATATCAAACTCAGGGATCGGGTTTAGGACTGTATATTGCCAAATCAATCATTGAAAAATCAGGAGGTAAAATAGGGTTCATTAGCCAGGAGGGAAAGGGGTCGACCTTCTGGTTTACTTTACCTATTACATCATGAGACATGAAGCATGAAGCAGGAAACAATATTTAGAAGTTTCACGTTTCACGTTTTAGGTTTCCATAATTTATGAAAACAGTACTCTTTATTGAAGATGAGTCAGCTCTTCAAAAGACCTTCGGAGATATTTTAAAAGACGAGGGTTATAAAATGATTTCTGCCTTAGACGGAGAATCAGGATTAAGAATAGCTAAAACAGAAAAACCCGATTTGATTTTGCTTGACCTAATTTTACCGAAGGTCCACGGATTTGAAGTTTTAAAAGAGTTAAAAGAAGACAAGGAGACAAAAGACATCCCTATTATTGTTTTAACTAATCTCGAGGGAATGGGAGACGTAGAAAAAGCTCTAGAGCTTGGAGCTACCACTTACTTGGTCAAAGCAAGTTATTCCTTAGAAGAGGTGATGGAAAAGATTAAAAAAACCATTGGCGACTGACCAACCCGACTACCAAACCGTTAACCACTTACTACTTGATTATTTAAATAATTAACAGATTAAGAGGTTTGAATAGTCAAGAATTAAATAGTTCATCATGAAAGTAGAACCAGGACAACTAAAAGCTTTTCTTTTAGATGCGGGATTGATTACCGGAAATCAGTTTGACGAAGCTTTAAGGGTGGCTGAAAAAAAGGATCAAAAAGTTGGCGACATTTTAGTTGCTAAAGGATTAATTTCTCAGGAAGAATTAATTAAACTTGAGGCCTATATTTTAGGAATTCCTTTCGTCAGTTTAGAAAAAGAGAAAATCAAACCCGAAGTTTTAAAAATAATACCCGAACCAATTGCTCGTTCCCATAATATTGTAGCCTTCAGAAAAAGAGGAAACAATCTTGAGATTGCCATGCTCGATCCCGAAGATTTAAGAACCATTGAATTCATTAAAAAGACAACCCCCCTAAAAATCTTGCCGAGATTAACCACCCCAGAGGGTATTAAAAACGTTCTCCGTCAGTACCAAAAGACCCTAGAGGCTGAATTTGGAGAGATTATTAGAAAGGAAGCCGGAGTTCTCCGTCCAATAAAAGAAGAAGAAATGATTGAAGAGAAAGAAGATCTTAAAAAGGTTGCCGAAGAATTACCCGTTATAAGAATTGTTGATACTCTTTTAAAACACGCCATTTTACAAAGAGCATCCGATATTCATATTGAACCTCTGGAAAAGGAGGTTTTAGTTCGTTATAGAATCGATGGTATCTTGCATAACGCCATGACCCTACCCACAACAGCATCTTCTGGTATTGTTGCCAGGGTTAAGGTTCTTGCTAATTTAAAACTCGATGAACACCGCTTACCTCAGGATGGTCGCTTTAAAGTAGAAACCGAAGAATATAGATATTCAGTTCGAGTTTCAATTTTGCCAGTTTTTGATGGAGAAAAAATTGTTATGAGATTATTATCCGAAACCGCCAAAGCTTTTACCTTAGAGGGACTAGGTCTTAGAACTAAATCTTTAGAAGAAGTTCAAAACAATTTAAGGAAACCAGTAGGCATGATTTTAGTGACAGGGCCTACGGGTTGTGGAAAGACCACCACCCTTTATGCCATGATGGAAATTTTGAATACTCCCGGTGTTAATATTTCCACGGTTGAAGATCCAATTGAATATCGAATGCCCAGGATAAACCAGACCCAAGTTAGGCCTCAAATTGGTTTAACTTTTGCCTCTGGCTTAAGGTCTCTGGTTAGACAAGACCCAGATATTATTATGGTTGGAGAGATTCGAGATAACGAAACCTGCGGTCTTGCTATCAACGCTGCCCTTACTGGCCACTTGGTTTTATCTACTCTCCACACTACTGATGCTGCGGGTGCCATTCCCAGATTAATTGATATGGAAGCTGAGCCCTTTTTAATCTCTTCTACCTTAAGTGTTATTCTAGCCCAGAGATTAATTAGAAAACTTTGTAAAGAAAAAGAAAAGTACAGATTAACCGATTCAGAACTTAAAGATTTAGCTAATTTCTGTAACCTGGATAGAGTTTTACAAATCTTAAAAGAAGAGAAATTAGCAAAACCCAAAGACACTCTTAAAGATATTGATTTTTATCGGCCAAAAGCCTCGGAAGAATGTCCAGAGGGCTACAGAGGCCGGATTGGAATTTTTGAGGCTTTAGTGGTTACCGAAACGATTAAAGAGTTAATTGTCCAGAAAGCAACTTCTGATAAAATTTCAGCTCAGGCTCAAAGGGAGGGAATGAGAACGATGATTGAAGACGGTTTTGTTAAGGTAGCCCAAGGCGTAACTTCAATCGAAGAAGTGCTTAGAGTAATTATTGAGTAAAATAAATGCCAAGATATTTTTATACTGCCAAATCCTTAGAGGGGGAAACAAAATCTGGCACTTTAGAAGCTAAGGATGTTTCTCAATTAGTCCAACGATTAAGAAGTGAAGGTTTGATTTTAATTAAGGCTATTTTGGAAGAAGAAAAAAAACCAAGAGCCCTGAGAATTTCCCTTCCGTTTTTGGGCGGCGTTCCTTTGACTGAAAAAATGATGTTTGCTAGAAACCTTCGGGTAATGATTGCCGCCGGCCTTCCTCTTCCTCGAGCTCTTCGGATTTTGGCTGGACAGGCTCGTGCCAAAGAATTAAAGATAGCTCTCGATAATGTGGCAGAAGAGATTGTTAAGGGAAAGAGCTTTTCTGAAAGTTTGAGTAAACACCCCAATGTTTTTTCTGAAATTTTCCAGAGTATGGTAAAGGTTGGAGAAGAGGCGGGAACGCTAGAAGATGTTTTACAGATTTTGACAGAACAGATGGAAAGAGAGCATGAGTTGAAATCGAAAGTACAGGGAGCCATGATTTATCCTGCTATTATTATCGCAGCAATGATAGTGGTTGGAATTTTAATGATGATTGTGGTGATTCCCCAGCTCGCCGCAACCTTTGAGGAACTACAAGTTGAACTTCCCCCCACCACAAGATTTGTGATTGCAATTGGCAACTTCTTAGCCCGTTACTGGTACTTGCTTCCCCTCATTGTCTTAGGACTTCTTTTTTTGTTTAGACTTATTTCTCAGACAAAAACCGGGAAAAGAGCAATTGACGCGGCGCTTTTGAAAATTCCCATTATTTCTCCCATCATTAGAAAGACCAATTCTGCTTATGCTGTCAGGACCCTGGGCTCTTTAATTTCTTCTGGGGTACCGATTGTTAGGTCTTTAGAGGTAACTGCCGGCGCTCTAGGAAACATTTATTATAAAGAAGCCTTAATCGATGCTGCTGAAAAAGTAAGAAAAGGGGCCAAGCTTTCCGAGACCCTGAAAGACCATCAGAATATTTATCCCCTATTAGTTATTCAAATGGTCGAGGTTGGAGAAGAAACCGGTCAGACATCAGATATATTGACCAAACTAGCTGATTTTTATGAAGAGGAGGTAACCAATGCAACCAAAAATCTCTCAGCAGTTATTGAGCCTGTCATTATGCTTATTATTGGAGCAGCTATAGGGTTTTTCGCCATTTCAATGATTCAGCCATTGTATTCGATGCTGGGAGCAATTAAATAATCTAAAATGATAAAGAACCTTAGTTTTACCCTTGTTGAATTACTGATTACGGTCGGGATTCTGGCCGTTTTGATGACAATGGCGGTTCCGGCCTTTCAATTTTTCCGGGGAGAATCAGAACTGAATGAGACGGCAGAAGAAATTATTAATATTCTCAGACTTTCCCAAAACAAAACCTTAGCCTCGGAAAGAGCTTCAAATTATGGAGTTTATTTTGAAAGTGACAAATTTGTTTTATTTAAGGGAGTCAGCTACGACCCCTTAGCCCCGGATAATGACATTCATAATCTGAGAAAGCGACTTGAGATTTACGAAATCAGTTTAGCCGGAGGGGGCTCAGAAATAGTTTTTGATAAACTGGTAGGAACCACTTCCCAATTTGGTAGTACCTCTCTGAGATTGAAAACAGATGCCTCAAAAACAAGAACAATTTATATTGAAAACTCAGGCCAGGTAAATTTGAGCTCTTTACCTACACCCTCGGATGCCAATCGAACAAAAGACTCCCGACATGTTCATTTTGTTTATAGCGGTCGCACCATTAGCACCACCACTGAAAAATTAATCTTGAAATTTGATACCACTGTTACAGAAGAAATTATTATTGCTGACAATTTAAAAGATGACCAAATTTACTGGGAAGGGGAAGTAGAGGTAGAAGACAGTATTCAAAAACTGAAAATTCATACCCACAGACTTAACGACCCCTATACCAACGATACGCAATTTTGCATTCATCGAGATAGAAGATATAACGATAAAGCTCTATCTATAGATATCAGTGGAGATTTGGGAACCAGTCCTAATCTCATTAGCTTTAGTGCTGACGGTTTAACAACCAATAAAGGTAGTTCAATCTATGTTTCAGAGCCTGAGTGGCAGTAATACATGAAAAATCAAAAAGGAATTTCCATAATTGAAATTTTAGCGGTTATTGTCATTATTGGCATGGCCCTGGTTGGAATTTTAAGCCTGACCACCCTTTCCCTAAAAGCCTCTATTTCAATCAAAAAAAACACCCAGGCTAATGCTTTAGCCCAAGAAACATTGGAAGCTGTTAGAAATTATCGTGATGGAACCGGTTGGAATTTCGATGACCCCGAGAATAAATACGATGGACTGGGTATACTTACTACCGGTGTTGCCTATCATCCCGAGAAATCTTCAGATATTTCCCCGAGATGGATGTTAATTCAAGGAGAAGAAGATGTTAATAGTTTTACTCGAAAAGTTGTTTTTGAAAACACCTTTCGAGATGCCACAGATAATATTGTTGAAACAGGAGGCATAAATGACCCTAATACAAAAAAAGCAACTGTTACTGTTTCTTGGCAAGAAAAACAGTTAGAGATTATTACTTACTTTACTAACTGGGCAAAGCAATAAAAACCTAAATTCTAAATTGTAAATGACGAAAAATAAAAGTTTTACTCTAATGGAGATATTGGTTTATATTGGGGTTTTGTCTGTTATTATTGTTGCTATTTCTTCTTTTTTTCTTTGGGCAATTCGCTCCAACACCAAGACAAGAGTAACACGAGAAACTCTAGACAACAGCAGAAGAAGCATGGAAATAATCATCTATGAAATAAAAGAAGCCCAAAGCGTTTATACACCAACTTCCAGCTCAAGCCAGCTTTCTCTTGAAACTACCCATTATTTGCCCCAGGGAGAAAAGATATCTTATATTGATTTTTATCTTTGTGGAACTCAACTTTGTCTAAAAAAAGAGTCCCAAAGTCCCATAGCTTTAACTTCAGAAAGAGTAGAGGTGAAAAACCTGTTTTTTACCCAGGTGGCTACAACCTCTACTCTTCCTTCCATTCGGGTTAGTCTGACGATTGATTATAAAAATCCGTCTAATTTACCAGAATACCAAGCCTCAGTTAATTTAAGTTCCACCGCTTCTTTGAGGAACTACTAAAATGCTAAATAAAAAGAAGGAAAAAGGTTTTATCGCATTTTATTTGGTTATTTTGGTTTTGATGACAATGCTTAGTATCGGGATTAGTATTTTTATTGTAACTCGAGGAGAGCAAAAAATTTTACAAAGCATTACCAAATCTAATCAAGCCTATTTTACGGCTGAAGCCGGAATTGAAGACGCTCTATTGCGCCTAGTAAATATCATGAATTGGTCTAGCTCATATGTTTTAAAGGTTGGGGGAGCTACCTCGACCATAGAAATATCAGACATTCTGGGAGGCTCAAGAAGTATCACCTCTATGGGTAATGCTGAGAATAGAATTAGAAAAATACGGGTCATTCATAAAGTTAGTACTCAGGATGTTTCTTTTCACTATGGAGCCCAAATTGGGGACGGTGGCATGGAAATGGGCAATAATGCCCAGATTCAGGGCAATGTTTTTTCTAACGGGAGCGTTATCTCTATTCAAAAAGGCAAAATTCAAGATACTATCAAGGTAGCCACCATAGGTGGCAAGATTGAAGGCTTGGAAGTTGGTAAAGACGCCTATACCCACATTTGTAAAAATTGTACAATTGGAGGCGTTCTCTATTATTCTGGAGGAAGCCTGGAGAACTGTACGGTAACAGGTTCTCTCAAGGAACATCCGGTTCAAGAATCTAAAGATTTGCCCATCCCCCAAAGCCAAATTGATAATTGGAAGACCGAAGCTAGTTGCAGTGATAATCCAGGATGCATTATTAATGGTGATTATGTTTTAGATGGAAAAGTGACTGGTTATCTTGGACCCAAGAAAATTACTGGAAATATGACGTTAGATAATAAAGCTACCTTAATTATGACAGGTAGTATTTGGGTGGAAGGTAACATATTTGTTAAAAATGGGGCTGGCATTCAACTTGACCTCAATTCTTACGGAGGTCTCAGTGGAGTTTTAATCGCTGATGGAAAAATAGACATAAAACCTGGAGCGAGCTTGGGGGGCTCGGGAGAAGAAGGAAGTTATCTTTTGCTTCTTTCAACCAATGCTTCCTTAGACCCGTTATCTCCAGCTATTAATATCGACAATACTACTCTCGGAGGAATTTTTTATACACCAAATATTTATGATGGAAGAAATGGAGGAGTTATTGTAATCAGAAACAACGTTAGTACTCGTCAGGTAACAGGTTATAAGGTTTATCTTGAAGAGAATGCAGTGGTTAGTTATGAATATGGACTTCAAGACGCTGAATTTTCCAGTGGTCCTGGGGGGTCCTGGGAGGTGGCAAGCTGGAAAGAAATCGAATGAGAATTTATAATAAAAATATCAAAAGATGTTAGAATTTTTAACCTTAAAACCAGAAATTTTTGGCTTAGACATTTCTGATTTATCTTTAAAGATTATCAAGCTCAAAAAAAGAAGAAAGGGTTTAGATTTAGCTTCTATTGGGGAGGTAGAAATTAAGCCAGGAATAATTAAAGAAGGAGAGATTAAAAAAGAAGAAGATTTGGTAAAAATTCTTCGGGAATCTCCTGCTCAAGTCAAGGGACAGGTACTTAAAACAAAATACGTTATAGCTTCTCTACCAGAAGAAAAAGCCTTTTTGCAAGTAATAAAAATGCCCAGAATGCCAGAAGAAGATTTAAAGTCAGCTGTGGTTTATGAGGCTGAAAATTATATTCCCCTACCTATTGAAGGGGTCTATCTAGATTCTCAAATTGTTCCACCGGTTGACCACTTAAAAGAACTTGAAGTTTTAATTGCTGCCCTTCCCAAAAAGATAGTTGACTCTTATGTGTCTTGTATTAAAAAGGCAGGTTTTCAATTAGTCTCTTTAGAGATAGAATCTTTAGCTATAGCTCGAGCTTTAGTGAAAGACGAATTTAGCACCTCACCCTTACTTTTAATTGATTTGGGAGCAACCCGGACTAGCTTTATTGTCTTTTCTGGAAGGTCTGTCAGATTCACCTCTTCTATTCCGGTTTCTAACCAAATTTTTACAGAAATTATTGCTAAAACCTTAAACACCAATCTCGCCGAAGCTGAAAAATTAAAAATCACCAGAGGTCTTGAAAGAAAAATGGGAAAGAGAGAGGTTTTTGAGGCTTTGGTTCCGGCATTAACCGATTTAACCCAGCAAATAAAAAGGTGTATTGGCTATTATCAAACCCATGCTTCTTTCGAGCACTTACCAGCTGACGGTAAAGAAATCAGCAAAGTCCTTCTTTGTGGGGGAGGAGCAAATCTTAAGGGTCTGCCTGAACTCCTTTCTAGCGAATTAAAAATCCCGGTTGAAATTGGAAATCCCTGGATAAACATTTTACCCGAATTTAAAAAAGAAAAATCCAAACTTTCTCTTGAAACGTCCTTAAGCTATACCACGGCCTTTGGTTTAGCATTAAGAGGCGTGGAAATAAAATGAGTACAATCAATCTTTTACCGCCAAAAGAAAAGGACTTGTTAGTTCAAGAAGAGCGCTGGAAACTAACTCTGATTTTGGGTTTTATCCTTCTAGCCTTTTTTATATCTTTAGTTTTAATTTTATTCTCAGTCAAAACTTATATTTCTGGTCAGGTAGAAGCTCAAAAAATTCTTCTTTCTCAAAAAGAGCTTGAAAGCCCCCAAATAGAAGAGTTGGCTGAAAAAATTAAAGAAAGCAATCTTGTTTTCTCTAATTTAAATTCATTCTACCAGCAAAACTTGGATATAACTGAGATTTTAGAGAAAATTTCTCAAGCTCTACCCTCGGGAAGCTATATCCACGGCTTTGACCTCAGTCTTTTGGAAGGAGAATATCCAGCCCAGGTAGCCCTGACCGGTTTTTCTCCCAACAGAGAAACCCTGTTGGAATTTAAGAAAAACCTTGAAGCTGAAAAACTTTTTCAAGAGATTTATTTTCCGCCCCAAAACTGGGTAAGGCCAACTGACATTATTTTCTCGGTAAATTTCAAGATTTCAAAATGACCCCAAAACATAAGCTCAATTTATCTATCATAATTTTTTGTCTGATATACATTATTTTCATTGTTTTTGTTATTTCACCCCTTTTTTCTGGTATAAAAAAGAATTCTCAAGATCTGGTTTCTCAAAAGCAAACCCTTGTCTCTTTTGAGGCCCAACTGGAAAGTCTCAACAGATTTAAAAATCTGTATCAAGAAATTGAACCTAATTTAGAAAAAATCTCCAATCTTTTTATTAACCCTGAGGTGCCAGTGGAATTTATTAATTTTTTAGAGACCAGTGCCAGTAGCTGCCAACTTTTCATTGATATTTCTTCGGCCCTACCAACAAAAGCCAAAGAAGATCCCTGGCCAGCCCTGGTTTTTCAAATAAATTCTATTGGCTCTTTTCCTAAGTTTTTAAAATTTTTAGAAAAATTAGAAGCTAGTCCCTACCTGATAAGAATTCAAGTGCTGAACATCCGGAGGTTGACAGAAGTTGACTTTCTGACAGAAGCCATGAAAGGTTTTGTAACAGGAGACGTTAGGGTTGTTTTTTCAATAAAAGTTTTTACCCATATAACCCCTCGATAAACTCAAGGCTATACTGAGCCCGCCAAGTTATGAAAATTCCCAAAATAAAATTCCAAAAAACCAAGAACTTCTTAATAAAACTACCTAGAACCTTAGGTAGTCATACTCTCTTAACTTTTCTATTCCTCTTCGTTTTTGCTCTTGTCCTGGGAGGTATTATTTTTGAGAGATATAGTATCTTAGCCCAAAAAGAGGCGCCCGAGGTTTCTGAAAAACCACTTCAATTTAAAGAAAAAACATATCAAAATATTTTAGAGGTCTGGCAAGAGAAAAAGCAAAAACTTATAGAAATAGATTTGAAAAAATACCCCGACCCCTTTAGGGGCATAAAAGGAGAAGTCCCAAAGCCAATCCCCGAAATTCCCCCTGAGATACCAGAAGAAGAACCGCCAGAGACGCCAACCCAAGAAATTGACAGACTTCTGGCAGCCACTAATCTAACAGAATTCTACAGCATAAAAGGAGAGAAATTACCTCCTTTATATGTAAGAGCAGGGCTTTGGCAAGAAAAAGGACTGGGTTTGGCCTATGAATATATTGGTTCTCGCTATCAAAACTTAAAATTATTGGAAGCATTACAAAAAGAATTGACCCCGTAGTGAAAATTTGAACAATAATATTGAATTTGAACGAGGGCCATTTAAAATTCTTTTACGCGGGGTTGACCGAATTAATAATTTCTTTTAAAATAACGATTACTTGCCCCCATAGCTCAACGGATAGAGTAGTGGCCTTCTAAGCCATTGATGTAGGTTCGATTCCTGCTGGGGGCACTACGAAAGTCAGTAACCACATTCGACGTGCCAGATCTATTTGGTGGGCGTAGCTCAACCGGTAGAGCGCCTCGCTGTGGCCGAGGTTGTTGGGAGTTCGAATCTCCTCGCTCACCCATTATTTCTAGATTTTATCCCCAAATCAAAAACAGCTTTTTTGAAAAGCTGTTTTTGAATACACCAAACTGGACCTTAAAGAAGTGATTTTTTTATTTTCTTTCTTCAAGTTCTACTTCTAGTTCTATCTTTTTTCCGCTCCTTAAGACCCTTAGTTTAATTTTTTTCCCAATTTCAGATTTTTGTAAGATCTCTGCTAAGGAATTTTTTTCAGTAATTTTTTCTCTATCTGCCTCCAAAATTATGTCGTATTCTCGGAGACCAGCTTTTTCAGCTGCTGACCCCTTAACCACGGCTGATTCTCCCAGGGTTTCCCTTACTATTAAAGCTCCACAATCTGTCGGAAGCTTATTTCTTTCGGCTATCTCTTTATTTAAAAGGATGTATCTCACTCCCAAAAAGGGCTTCCTGAGTTTTCCATATTTTTTTATCTCTTCCAGGTCTTTTTTGGCATAATTAATAGGTATGGAAAAACCAATATTCTGAGCTCCCATGACCACGGCTGTATTAATCCCTATTACTTTTCCCTCTAAATTAACCAAAGGGCCTCCGGAATTACCAGGATTAATAGCAGCATCGGTTTGAATTAACCCCCTTAATCTTGCTGCCTGCTGGTTTAATCCGCTATACGCTGTAATATATCGCGATAACCCAGAAACAACTCCAGTGCTAACAGTGTCATGAAATTCTCCTAAAGCATTACCAACAGCAATTACTGTTTGGCCGAGTTCAATTTTGCCAGAATCGCCCAGTTCTAGGTAGGGAAGATTTTTAGCTTTTATTTTTAAAACAGCAATATCAGTAATTGGGTCACGAGCTAGAACCTTAGCTGGATATTTTTTATCGGGTTCCAAAATTACGGTGTAACTGGCCCCGGGGTCCGCTACCACATGCTGAGAAGTTAACACAAGGCCATCTGGAGAAATAATGAAGCCTGACCCTCCTCCTATTTTTGTTTTTCTTTTCCCTTTTTCCGTTTTCGGGATGATAAATTTTTGACCACCGAAAGGAAAAAAATAAAAACCTTCTATCTTGGGGAGGTCTCTACTAACAACTATTGTTATGACGGCGGGCGTAACTTTTTTTACTATTTCAACAATTGATATTTGTTCCGTCATATGAATAAATTATACCATAAATTTATTGTCAACTAAAAGAAAAAATGCTATTATTGGAAATCGAAAACGAAACCTGCCCCTGTAGTTCAACGGATAGAACAGAATCCTCCTAAGGTTCTGATACAGGCCCGCCCCGCACCCTTGTGGCCCCCATAGCTCAATGGATAGAGCAGTGGCGTCCTAAGCCATTGATCTGGGTTCGAGTCCTGGTGGGGGCATTAAATAGTGCGGGGTGAAATTCCTGTCAGGGGCATAAAATTGAGGGCCCGTAGCTCAATTGGCTAGTAGCGCCTCAATGGCATTGAGGAGGTTGTGGGTTCAAGTCCCATCGGGTCCACAAGACTTAACAGAGGTTCGTCCTCTGATACTTTTTATGCAAGAAAAGAAAATAGTAGTAATTGGAGTTGGTGGCAGAACCGGAACAATGTTTGCCTTTGAGCTGGGGAAGGTAGCGGATGTTTTAGGAGTCGGAAAAGAGATTGAGCAAATAAAAAAAGAAAAACTTTTTGTTAAAAGAAAGGAAAGAGCTCCCTTGGTCTTTAGAGAACAAGTAATTACCGCATCGCAATTTCCTGACAAAACCGCACCTGAGATTATTTTTTTAGCCACTAAAAATCCTGTGGGTCCTGCACTAAAGCACTATTACCAAAAAATTAAGGAAAGAAGATTGCCCCCTCCCACCTTAGTTCTTTCTCAAAACGGTATCGCAGCTATCAAAGACTCCCTTAAAACCCTTAAGGAGGTGTTTGGTAAAGATAGTGATAAGGTGAGAGTGGCAAGACTCGTTCTTTTCAACCCTATAGATAGAAAAGAAATTAAAGGTTCGACCGATATAATTTATTCTTTGCCAATTAGGGTAGCTTTTGGAAAAATTTCTGGCCCCGGGAATCTTCAAAATATTACCTTTTTGTTTAAAAAATCAAGGTTTGTTACCAAAGAGTTTCTCCCAGAAGAAATTCAAGACATGGAGTTTTCTAAACTCTTTTTAAATTTAATGGGAATGGCTTCAGCCACCAGAGAGTTATCGGTTAGCCAGGGATTTCAAAATCCAGAGACACTTGAAGAAGAAATAGGGGTTCTGAAAGAATATATTAGGGTTGTTCAGGCTTCGGGAGGAAAATTTTTAAACTTTCCTTGGTGTCCAGTAAAATTTATCACTTTTTTCATTAAAGTTTTACCAATAAAGATTTTCTTACCCTTAAGAAAATACCTTTCTCGTCTGATAAGCGAAGGTAGGGAAGGAAAGCCCAAAGACTTGGCGGAAATTAAGTATTATAATGGAGCAGTGGTTAATTTGGGTAAAAAAATCGGGATATCCACTCCCATAAATCAAAAGGTCTTAGGAAGAGCCCTGAAATAATTTTTTAACCAGATGATAAATTTAGTTTTGCTAGCCACTTTTGCTTATTTGTTAGGTTCCATCCCCTTTGGTTTTCTTATTGGTAAAATAAAAAAGGTTGATATTAGAGAAATTGGTAGTAAATCCACCACCTCAACTAATGTTTCTCGGGCTCTGGGTTGGCGGTGGGGAGTGATCTCTGCTTTTCTTGATATTTCTAAGGCAGTTATTCCAACGCTTTTGGCAAAAAATTACCTTACGAATACTTGGCAGGTTATCTTTTTTGCTCTTTTACCAACAATTGGTCATATTTTTCCAATATGGCTGAACTTTAGGGGTGGAAAGGGAGCGGCTTGTTTTTATGGTGCTACCTCAGTTTTGACAGGAGTGAAATTTTTCTTATCTGCTTTCTTGTTGTGGATTATAATTTTGTTTCTATTTAGAATAATGAGCTTGACCAATATCCTATTTACCTGGATATTGTCTGTATTACTTTATTTATTCTTTCCTTCACCTTATTTTATTTATGGAATTTTGGGAGCTATTATAATTACTTTTGCGATGCGCGAGAATATAAATCGGCTGAAAAAGAAGGTAGAACCCAAAATTTCTTTTAGATGGTAATTGAAAATATGGTGGGGTGTACCGAATTTGGTTAAGGTGCCGCTCTCGAAAAGCGGAGGGTAGCAATACTCATGTGAGTTCGAGTCTCACCCCCACCGCCTTCTTGTCTTGACGATAAAATGTAATAAAATTATGCTTAAATTTTTTAAAAAAAAGAGGGAAGAACCAAAGAACTTTAGAGAGATTTTGGCTTTTCTGAAAAAGCTAGAGAAAAACATTGACAATCTTTCTCAAGACCTAGAAGCACTCAAACATAGCAACAGATTTTCCTTAAAAAAAGTAGGAATGATAAGATTTAATCCATTTTCTGATGTGGGGGGAGACCAGAGCTTCTCTATTGCCCTTTTAGATGACAATAACGATGGCCTAGTGATTACCAGCCTTTATACTAGGGAGGGAAACAGAATTTTTGGAAAGCCAATAAAAAATGGAGGTTCAAAATACCCCTTATCTCAAGAGGAAAAAGGGGCAATTAAAAAAGCAATTGGTTAATCCTTTTCTTGTTTTTTACCTATTAAATGATAAAATCCTAAAGGCTAAAAAGGAGAAAAATTGGCATCATTCTAATTTTATGATTAAAACCAAAGATAAAAATTTAGTTTCCCGACCGCCGATTGTTGTTGTTTTGGGCCACATTGACCACGGAAAGACCAGTTTACTCGATAAGATTAGGAAAAGCCATGTTGCCGAAAAAGAAACAGGGGGCATTACCCAACACATCGGAGCTTACCAAATTGAACGAGAGGGTCAGAAAATTACCTTTATTGACACCCCAGGCCACGAAGCTTTTTCAGCCATGCGTTCAAGGGGAGCGAAAGTAGCTGACATTGCAATTTTAGTTATAGATTCCTCAGAGGGAGTAAAAACTCAAACCAAAGAAGTAATTTCCCATATTAAAAAAGCTCAAATTCCTTTTATTGTAGCTTTAAATAAGATCGATCGAAGTGATGCCGACCCAGAAAGAGTAAAAAGAGAGTTACGGAAAGAAGAGGTTTTGGTAGAGAGCTTGGGAGGCAAGGTACCTTCGGTGGCTGTATCTGCAAGAACAGGAGAGGGAATCTATGACCTTTTAGATTTGATTTTATTGGTGGCTGAGATGGAAGAGCTTAAGACCGACCTTTCAAAAACAGCCGAAGGCGTAGTTATTGAGGCTTATCTCGACAGCAAAAGAGGACCAATTGCTACCTTACTTTTGAACAATGGAATTTTAAAACCGGGAGATATTATTGGAACTCCTTCGACTTCTGGCAAAATTAAAAGATTAGAGAGTTTTCAAGGTCTTTCTCTTTCTGAGGCTAAACCCTCAGAACCTGTGGTTTTGCTTGGTCTTGAAGATGTTCCCAGGGTCGGAGAAAGTTTTAAGATTTTTGATTCTCCAGAAACGGCTAAGGTCTATTTACAAATTAAAGAGAAAATATCTGAGATCAGGGTTTTGGAAATTTCTCCCGAACAAAAGGTTTTAAACTTAATTTTAAAAGCCGATGTGGTGGGCTCAATTGAGGCCATTGAGGAAGTTTTAAAGAGTCTTCCTCAAGAGAAAATAGTTTTGAGAATTTTAAAATCTGAAGTCGGAGAAATTAATAAATCAGATCTCGAATTAGCTAGAGAGGCAAGAGCTGCCATTTTGAGTTTCCGAGTTAAAATGAACCCGGTAGCAAAAATATTATTAGAGAGAGAAAGAGTGAAAATAATTCGAGCTAAGTTAATTTACGATTTGGTAGAAGAAGTAAGAAAATTAATGGCTAGCCGACTCGAGCCAGAGCTGGTGAGACAAGATTTAGGTAAGGTGAAAACTTTAGTAATTTTTAAAACCGAAAAAAATCGTCAGATTGTCGGTGGAAAGATTATTGAGGGGATGGTGGAAAAAGGAGCCCTGCTTGAGATTTTAAGAAAAGACGAGGTTATGGGTCGAGGAAAGATAATTAACCTCCAACGGAACAAGAGAGATATAGCCCGTCTTCCTAGGGGAGAAGAATGTGGAATATTGTTTGAAGGAGACGCTAAAATTGAAGAGGGCGACATTCTCTCAGTATACAAGAGAGAAAGGAAAAAAGGCGAACTTTAATGCAAAAGCGCATCTTGAGAGTTAATCAATTAATCCAAAAAGAACTAAGCCAGATTGTTTTAAAAGAAGTGGAATTTCCTTCAAATCTTTTGGTAACCATCACAAGAGTCCAAACAAGTTCTGATTTAAAAGAGGTCAAAGTTTACGTTAGCTGTCTGCCCGATGATGAAGTTTCTCGGGTGCTCCAAATCTTGGGCAAGCTCGTTTACCCCCTTCAAAAAAAATTAAATAAAAGATTAAAAATGAAACCCATTCCTCGGATAAAGTTTGTTCAAGAATTCAAAACCAGGGAGGCCGGTAGGGTCGAAGAGCTTTTAGAGGAAATTAAAAACAATTATTGAAAATAGGTTTTTAAACTGCTAAGATATTTTTATGGCGCCGTAGCGAAGAAGTTTACGCAGCGGTCTGCAAAACCGCTTACGCCGGTGCAATTCCGGCCGGCGCCTCAAATTTTGCCGGGGTGTTGGAATGGTAGACAAGACGGACTTAAAATCCGTTGGATGCATAATCCGTGAGGGTTCGAGTCCCTCCCTCGGCATTGTAAAAACCCGCACTTTTAGGTGCGGGTTTTAATGTTTCTAAGTTTGCTTAACCCTCTAGAATCTCAATATAGGTTCTTTCAGAGCCGAAATCTAATGCTTCCCAATAAGAAGAAAACCAGATATCAACATGATAATATCCCTTTTTCCAACTCATTCTGTCTTCAACTACAAAGATTTTATCTCCATATAATTCTGGTATTTTAACTTTTGTTCCAAAGGGCAACATGTTGTTAGCTATGATACCTTCTCTTACTTGAGTTCCAGCTGCAGTAAGATAGGGATTATCATCGGTTTCCCAGGGAGAGCTGGAATAGCCTGTTATTACTACCCCCATTTTCCGAATTTGAGAATTATAACTTAATGGGTTAGATGTTGCCAAGAGACTATTTCCCTGGACAACGCCCAAGCTATCTGACATTGTTAAACCGGTCTCAATCCCTAGATTTTTAGATTCAAGCATTGGGAAAATTCCCAAAAATATTCCAAAAGCCATCAAAAGAATTTGGGTTTTCCCATTAGTCATAATATAATTTTTGGAACCCTTCATATTCGTTAAATAAAATATGGTCTTTTATAGACTACCTTAAAAACCCCTTTTGGGGTTATATCATAATAGCTTATTAAAAACCCATGTCAAGACCTTTTTGAGCGGGAGACGGGATTTGAACCCGCGACTTTCTCGTTGGCAACGAGACGTTCTACCACTGAACTACTCCCGCTCGCTAAAACAAGCTTCCTTAGATAGACCAACCTTATTTGGTGCCCGACCTTAGCTTTAGTGCAAGGGTGCCGGGAGAGGGAATCGAACCCTCGACCTCTTCTTTTTCAGAGAAGCGCATCTACCACTGAGCTACCCCGGCTCGATCTCCTCTGCAAACAATTACTAGTTTATAGTATTTTCTAAAAACCAACAACTGTTTTTACTAACAACACTTTTCTTTAGCTACCTGGTGGGCGAGACAGGATTTGAACCTATGACCTCCCGCGTGTAAGGCGGACGCTCTAGCCACTGAGCTACTCGCCCAGAAATCCTTCGACCCCCATTCCAGACACCTTTGGTTTCTTTAGAGATCTATAGAGCTCATCTTGACCGCTGTTTTTCCTTCGCGGGGGATTCTCATTAGTGATGCCCAGGGTGGGAGTCGAACCCACACGCCCTTACGGGCACAGCACCTCAAGCTGCTGAGTATACCAATTCCTCCACCTGGGCCTGTTTTATGATTTTTTTCTTCCCCTTTTTCTTTTGTAGATTCTTTCTTTTTTGGTTTTTCTTCTTTTTTTGATATCTAAAATCCTTTTTGCTTTAATCTTGCCTTCCTTCCTTTAGCTCCTCTTAAATAGTAAAGTTTAGCCTTTCTGACCCTTCCTCGTTTTAAGATTTCTATTTTATCTATAGTAGGAGAATGAATTGGAAAAATTCTATCTACCCCAACACCCCTACTTACTTTTCTTACAGTAATGGTAGCTGAGATACCCTTGCCATGTTTTCGAGCCAAAACAATTCCCTCAAAAGCCTGGGTCCTTTCTTTTTCTTCCTGTCCCTTAGAAGATTTGTCTTTCTTTAGGGTTTCTTTGATTTTTTGATAAACCCTGACCGTGTCACCCGGCCTGATATCGGGTAAGGTTTTTTTTAATTGGGACTGATTAAAAATTTCTATTTTAGTAATCATATTCTTTAAATATTATTTAAGGTTTTTAAGCACTCTTCTCAAATCTTCAGCTAATTTTGAATGGAATTCTTTTATTTGACCAGAAGGTAATTTTATTTTGAGGTAATGGGCATGTAAAAAATGACGACGAAGACCCTTCGGGCAAGGTTGCTTCCTAAAGCCGTATAGTTTATCTCCGGCAATTGGATGCCCCAAATAAACCATTTGGGCTCTAATTTGATGTTTCCTACCGGTTTTGGGAATAGCCTCAATTAAGGTGTAATTTTTAAAATTTTTAATTACTCTATATTCAGTAAGCGCTTTTCTTAATTTTTTATCCTCAGCTTTAGGCTCAGACGGAAGAAAGACTTTTTGTTTTCTTCTGTCTTTTGGTGACCTAGCCAGGAAAGTTTCAATTATTCCTTGGGTGGTTTTAACCACCCCCACTACCAGCAAAAGATATTTCTTTTCTACCCCTTTTTCTTTAAATTGTTTCTGTAAAAATTCTAAGGAGTTTTTATTTTTAGCGATCAACAAAAGTCCTGAAGTATCCTTATCTAAACGATGAATTATTCCATAGCGAGGAGCTTTCCCCACATTTTTTAAATTAGGATATTTTTTTAGAAGGAAATCAATTAGAGTTTTTTCGATAGTTTTTCTTTCCGGATAGACAATTATTCCTCCTGGTTTGTCGACAACCAAAAGATTACAATCTTGGTGAACATTTTTCACTGGCCCATTTTGCATTTTTTTGTGGGCGCGACAGGATTTGAACCTATGACCTTCACAATGTCAGTGTGACGCTCTAACCTCTGAGCTACGCGCCCAGAAAATATTCATTCTTCTTATGGGCGCACCTGGACTCGAACCAGGGACCTCGACTTTATAAGAGTCGCGCTCTCACCGACTGAGCTATGCGCCCTTGGCGAATATGCTTTAGGGCTACCTTTTTCTTATAATCGTTTCACCTTTACTTTAATTGTTCTTGCTTTTTGAGGCAAGGGCTTGGCACTTTCAGATTTTTCTTCTCCTATTATTTTTTCAAATTCTTCTTTTTCAATTGTTTCTTTTTCAATCAATGTCGTGGCAAGCCTATCTAATAATTTCCGCCTTTTAGTTAGAATTTTTTGGGCCGTCTTTTGGGCTTCATTGATAAATTTAGCAACCTCTTTATCGATTTGGGCAGCTACTATTTCAGAATAAGTTCTCTGCTCTGAAATTTCTTTTCCCAAAAAGACCAACTCTTCCTTTTTTCCAAAAGCAATTGGTCCCAAGGAAGACATCCCGTATTCTTTTATCAATTTTCTAGCTAATTCCGTGGCTTGCTTCAAGTCATTGGTAGCTCCGGTGCTAATTTCACCAAAACGCATTTTTTCAGCAGAAAAACCAGCTAATAAAACTGCCATTTCTGCTAAAAATTCTGATTTTGTCTTAATTTGTCTTTCTTCTCTTGGCATTTTAAGGGTATAACCTGCAGCTGCACCTCGGGCAACAATTGAGACCTTTCGGACAGGTTCTGATTCGGGAAGATGAGAGGCCACCAAGGCGTGTCCTGCTTCGTGGTAGGCAGCAAACTCTTTCTCTTTTTTTGAAAGAATATGACTTTTTCTTTCCGGACCTAATAAAACCTTTTCAATTGACTCTAAAAGTTCTTTTTGAAAAATCTGACGCTTATTTTTTCTGGCAGCGAAAAGAGCTGCCTCATTCACAAGGTTGGCTAAATCAGCGCCTGAAAAGCCCGGAGTCCGTTCTGCCACCTCTCTCAGATTGATATCAAGGGCTAAGGGTTTTCCCCGGCAGTGAATTTTTAAAATTTTTTCTCTTCCTTTAATATCAGGGAGGTCTAAAACTATTTTTCTATCGAATCTACCCGGTCGTAAAAGAGCAGGGTCTAATATGTCTGGACGATTTGTAGCTGCCATGACTATTCTGGTATCGTCTCTTTCAAAACCATCCATTTCAACTAGAATTTGATTTAAAGTTTGTTCTCTTTCATCGTGGCCTCCACCAATGCCCGCTCCCCTTACTCGACCAACCGCATCTAATTCATCAATAAATATTATGGATCTACCTACCCTTTTGGCGGTAGCGAACAAATCTCTTACTCTGCCCGCTCCCACGCCAACGAACATTTCAACAAACTCAGAGCCTGAGATTGAAAAGAAAGATACATTGGCTTCTCCAGCTACCGCTCTTGCCAATAAAGTTTTGCCTACTCCAGCAGGTCCCATCAGCAAAACTCCTCTGGGAATTCTTGCTCCCATTTGTAAATATTTTTTGGGATTTTTTAAAAAATCGACAATTTCTTTTAATTCCTCTTTAGCTTCATCTAGGGCAGCTACATCCTTGAAAGTAATCTTCTCCTTTGGATGACCCTCGGCTCCAAACAGTCTGGCTCGAGCCTTGGTAAAATCAAAAGCCTGCATAGCACCTGTCCTTGCCTGTCTTAAAAGAGTCCAGAAAAAGAAAGAAAATAGTAAGAGAGGAAGGAAAATAGATATTAGGGGTCCCAGCCAAATCCAGAGGCTGTTTGACTCTTTGGTTTCAATCTCAACCCGGCTTATTTTTTCCGGACTCACTCCGCAGTTAATTAAAGATTGAGACAGAGCCAAGTCTTCTTCTTTTCGAGAGTGAGCTCTTGTTCCTTCTTGATATAAAAGAGAAAGCTCGTTTCCAGAAATACTAATTTTTTGAATTTTCTCTTGATTAATATCAGTTGCTAATTGAGTTAAAGAAACCTCCTTTTCTTTTTCAAAAGATTGTTCTAACAGGTTGAAGGCAAAAGATAGGGTTAGCAAAAGCAATAAAACAAATATAGTCTTTTTAATCAAATTTCTCACGATTTTAAGGTAAGAGTTATTTTATGCTCTTCTGAACTAATAGATAGAATTTTAAAATTGTATTTTTTGTCCAACTCCAAAGTTTCTGTCATTTTTTTCTGGGTGCCGAAATCGGAAATGTGGACTAACCCTTGAATTTTTTTGTCAACCTGGACAAAGGCGCCGAAAGGATTAAATTTGACCACTTTTCCCAAAACAATATCTCCTTTTTTGTATTTTTTTTCTATTCCCTCCCAGGGATCTTTTTTTAGAGCCTTAAGTGAAAGAGATACTTTTTCATCTGCAATTTCAACAATTTTTGCTTTAATTTTATCACCCACTTTTACAATTTCAGAGGGGTCTTCGACAAGCGCCCAATCAAGTTCTGAAATATGAATTAATCCCTCCAATCCTTCTTTACCGAAACGCACAAAAGCTCCAAAATCACAGAGGGCTGTTACTTCTCCTTCTACCACGTCTCCAGCCTTATATTCCCCTAAAATTTCTTTAATTTTTTCTGCTTCTTTCGCCCTCTCAGATAAAATTAACTTTTCTTCTTTTTGAGAAAGGTCAAAAATTTTTACCTCCATTTCTTGGCCAACAAACGTCTGAAGGGCCTTTAAGATTTTTGATGTGTCTCCTCCTTCTACCCTGGGATAGTGCTCCCCTTTTAATTGAGAAACAGGCAAAAAAGCCGGAATTCCTGAGATATCTGTTAATAATCCTCCCTTATTTGCTCCTAAAATTTTAATAGTTATAGATTCTTCTCTTTCTTTTTTTAGTCTAAGTTTTTCCCAGGCTAATTCTTGAGAGGCTCCTCTTACTGATAATTCAACAAAACCCTGTTCGTTGTCTAAATCTATGACCTTGGCAAAGATATTGTCTCCAATTTTTAGGTCTTTTAGTTCTTCTTTGGCATCGTAAAACTCTTTTCCGTAAATGGCTCCAGTACCAAAAGCGCCAAGGTCTAAAAAGAGAGCCGAGCGACCCGTACCAATAACCCTTCCTTCAACAATTTGGCCCGCTCTTAAGGGTTTGGGCTGATCGTTTTTTTCTAGTAACTTTTTCATCATTCCAAGTTTACACAATTCTAGTTATTTTTTCAACCCCCAGAGACCAAAACAGGAGATGTAAGAACCAAAGAGAGATAAATTTTCAGAGGAAAACGGTTGAAAAAAATACTCTCTTATAGTAAACTCAAAATATATGAAAATTACTTGGCGCGGACAATCCTGTTTTCAAATCGTTACCCAGGGTAATAAGGAAGGAAAAGTCAACATAGTAATTGACCCCTTTTCAGAAGAGATTGGTTTAAGGGTTCCAAAGCTTGAGGCTGATATTTTATTGATTACCCATCAGCATTCGGACCATAATAATATCAAAGCAGTTTCTGGCCACCCATTTTTATTTGAAGGCCCTGGAGAATACGAGATAAAAGGGATTTTTATTCAAGGCATTTCAGGTTTTCACGACGAGTCGCAGGGTCAAGAGAGGGGCGTCACGACCATCTATACTATTGAGACAGAGGATCTCTCTGTTTGTCATTTAGGAGATTTAGGACAGAAAGAGCTTACTACCGAGCAACTTGAAAAAATAGGCGATGTTGATATCTTGATGATTCCAATCGGTGGAAAATATACCATATCAGCCAAAGAAGCCATTAAGATATTATCTCAAATTGAGCCCAAAATTATAATTCCAATGCACTATCTCATTCCAAGACTAAAGACCAAATTAGCTGGTCTCGATGAATTTTTAAAAACACTGGGAATTAAATCAGTTGAGCCTCTAAACACTCTATCAATTAGAAAGAGAAACATTTCCGAAGAAGAGGTGAAAATTATTATTCTGAAACCCCAGTAACTATTCCCTAAACAATTATTGTTTTTTAAATATGTCCAAAAACCCCCAAAAACAAAATAAAGAAATAGGTCAATTAAAACCCCGAGAAATAACCGAGGAAATGAAAGAATCTTACATGAGTTATGCCATGTCAGTGATTATTTCTCGGGCCCTACCCGATGTTCGAGACGGTTTAAAGCCCGTTCAAAGAAGAATTTTATATACGATGAGAGATGATGGTCTGGGACATACCGCGAAATTTAAGAAATCAGCAACGACCGTGGGTAATTGTATGTCGCGCTACCATCCGCATGGCGATCTGGCGATTTACGATGCTCTAGTAAGAATGGCCCAGGAATTTTCTTTAAGATATCCTCTAATTAATGGACAGGGTAATTTTGGTAGCATTGATGGTGATCCGCCAGCTGCTTATCGTTATACCGAAGCTCGACTCTCCAAAGCCGGAGAAGAAATGTTAAAAGACATCGAGAAAAATACCGTTGATTTTGTTGATAATTATGATGGAACAAGAAAAGAACCTATTGTTTTACCCTCTCCTCTCCCCCAACTTTTATTGAATGGTTCCTTGGGTATTGCTGTTGGTATGGCCACCAATATTCCTCCCCACAATCTTTCTGAGGTCTGCGACGCCTTAATTTATTTAATAGACCACCCCAAGGCATCTACCGAAGATCTCTTGGAGTTTGTAAGGGGGCCAGATTTTCCAACCGGCGGTCAAATTTTTAATCAAGATGAAATTCTCCAAGCTTACTCTCAAGGCAAGGGACCAATTATCACCAGAGGAAGAACAGAGATAATTAAAAATGAAAAATTAAAGAGAGATCAGGTTATAATTACTGAAATTCCTTATCAAATAAAAAAATCCTCTCTACTTGAGGAGTTTGCAAAATTAGTCCAAGACAAAAAACTTCAGGGAGTAAAAGACATTAGAGATGAGTCGGATAAAGAAGGAATGAGAATTGTAATCGACTTACAAAAGGGTGTAGCTCCCCAAAGAATCCTTAATCGCCTTTATAAGTTTACTAATCTCCAGAGGAAGTTTTATTTAAACATGTTGGCCCTGGTAGATGGGATTCAGCCCAAGGTTTTGCCTCTGTCAGACCTTTTAAATTATTTTCTTTTACACCGTAGGGAAATACTGTTTCGAAGAACAAAATACGACTTAGATAGAGCTAGAGAAAGAACTCATATTTTGGAGGGTCTTGTAAAATGCCTAGCCCACATTGACGAGGTTATTCAAACTATTAAAAAGTCAGCTAATCGTCAGGAAGCCCAGAGAAACCTAATTAAACGTTTTAAATTAACCACTATTCAGGCTAATGCTATTTTAGAAACAAAGCTTTCTGCTTTAGCCAGACTGGAAAGAGAAAAGATTATTGATGAGTTAAAAGAACTTCAAATCAAGATCAAAGAACTTTCTGCCATTTTAAAAAGTCCCCAAAAGATAAGCGAAGTTATTAAGAAAGAAATTAATACCCTAAAAGAGAATTTTGGGGATGCAAGAAAAACAGAAATTTATCTTCAAAAGGTTGGCGAAATTAGCCTAGAAGATCTAATTCCTCAAAAAAGAGCCATTATTACTTTGACTCGAGGAGGGTATATTAAAAGATCCAGCCCCGCTGTTTACAAGATTCAAAGAAGGGGAGGGAAGGGAATCTTAGGAATGAAAACCGTTGGAGAAGATCTCGTTGAGCACTTTTTACTAACTAACACCCACGACCACCTTCTCTTTTTTACAGACTCTGGAAAAGTTTTCAGAATACCAGCTTATGAGATTCCTGAAGCTCCTCGAGTAGCCAAGGGAAGGGGCCTTCTGAATTTTTTAGAAATTTCTACTGAAGAGAAAGTTTTATCAATCTTTGTTTTGAAAGAAAAAGAACAAATTTCTAGCAAAGAGTACTTGGTGATGGTGACCAAAAACGGTATAATTAAAAAAACCAAGCTTCAGGCCTTTGAAAATGTTAGGAGGTCGGGATTGAAAGCAATCTCTCTTAAAAAAGGAGATATCTTAAGAGAAGTACGAGAAGTCAAAGAGGGAGAGGAAATCATTTTAATAACCCAAAAAGGGCAATCTATTCGTTTCCCTGAAAAAGAAATTAGGGCAATGGGGAGAGCTTCTATGGGAGTGAAGGGTATTAGGTTAAAAAAAGGAGATGAGGTCATAGAGATGGGCATTATTGAGAAAGTTAAATCTCGGGATTCAGGCCCAAAAAGAAAAATAAAAAGCTATCTATTGGTAGTAACAGAAAGGGGATATGGTAAACGAACTGATTTGGTAGAATATCGACCCCAAAAAAGAGGAGGATTGGGGATAAAAACAGCTCAAATTACCTCAAAGACGGGAATGATTGCAGCATCAAAAGTTTTAACCGAGGAAAAAGACCTAATTGTTATTTCTCGAAAGGGCCAGGTTATTCGCACAAAAATCTCTCAGATTTCAAAGCTTTCAAGACCCACGCAGGGAGTAAGAATAATGAGATTAGAAGAGGGAGATAAGGTGGCTTCAATAATTTGTATATAACATCTTTAAGTTAAAGGTTTCCGGGGTAGCCTCGGAAGATTGAAAATGGAAGGATTTTTAAACCCAAATGAGATTTTGAAAAAACTTGAACTGCGAGAAAATATGATAGCTGCTGATTTTGGCTCAGGATCCGGGGGTTGGGCCCTGCCTTTAGCTAAAAAATTAGAAGAGGGCAGGGTTTATGCAATAGACATACTGGAAGAACCACTTTCTGCCCTGAGAAGCAAGGCTAGATTCGAAAAGGTTTTTAATGTTGAAACCATTAAGTCAGATATAGAAAGAACCTCTAAACTCTTTGACGAGAGTTGCGACCTGGTTTTAATGACAAATCTTTTATTTGAGGTTGAAGACAAAAACAAGGTTTTGGAGGAAGGAAAGAGAGTTTTAAAAACAGGAGGAAAAATTTTAGTTTTAGACTGGAAACCCGATGCGCTCTTGGGGCCAAAGGAAGAAAGAGTTTCAATAAAAGAAATTAAAAAAATAGCCCGAGAACTCAATCTAAAAATAGAAAAGGAATTTGACGCTAGTATTTATCATTGGGGTTTAATTTTGGTAAAACCAGGTAGTGAAAATTTGACTGCCCACAGTCCATAGTATTTTACAAAGCAAAACACTTGTCAAATTTCTACTACAGGGTAAAATAAAATAATGAAAAAAATGTTAGTAGTTTCATTGCTTATGGTTTTACCTTGGGGGGCGTTAGCTCAACTTGGCATTCAAATAACCAACCCCCTGAATGCTACCTCTTTTGATGCAATTATTAACAATGTTATTAACTTCATCTTTGGGCTGGCGGTTTTGTTAGCTCCTTTAATGATACTTATTGGCGGAGCTTTGTTTATTACTTCAGGTGGAAATATTTCCCAGGTTGAACAAGCCAAAAGAATGATTTTATGGACAATAGTTGGGTTTACTATTATTTTGCTTTCCAAGGGCGTTCTTGGTATAATAAAACAATTATTAGGAGGAAGATAAAATTAAAGGTCGAGCATAACACACCCCTGGGAAAATTCTCCTAGGGAAGAATATACAACAATATAAAAGAAAAAATATGAAAAAAAGATTATCGGTGTTAGGCTCATTGAGTATCCTGGCTGTATTGGCATTGCCACTACTGGTTTTAGCTCAGGCCCCCCCTGCTGAAGTTACCGGATGTACAATGCGCCACAACTTAACTGGTTCTGCCTGGACATCAAAAGGATTTGTTTGTCCTGCTGTAGGAAGTTCTTGTCCTTTTGATAGCACAACTTTCACTTGTGCAGTTTGTTGCTTGATGGATTCAGTTTATACCGTGACCGATTGGATATTTGTCGGAATAACATTTGTGGCAGTAATTATGGTTTTACTGGGAGCTTATAATATGGTGACAGCTGCCGGAAGTCCGGAAAAAGTAACTACTGGAAAGAACTACATACTTTGGGCAGCTATAGGATTTATTGTTGCTCTTATGGCTCGTGCCATTCCTGCTATTGCTAGAAATATATTAGGAATGTAAAGAAAATTAAGCCGGAATTAAAATTTCCAATAGAACCTCAAGGGAAGGTCTGTTTAGTTAATCCCTAATCAACCCCGAAAGGGGTTGATTTTTTAACCCTTGCAAGATAAAATAAAGCAAGATAGACGCGGTAAAATTAGAAAACCACCTAATCATTCTTCAAAAAAAGAAAGAGCTAATAGGGCAAGTGGCGGAATTGGAATACGCCTACGGCTTAGGACCGTATCCCTTTTAGGGTTGTGGGTTCGAATCCCACCTTGCCCACACTGTGTTTCAGGATTAGCATGGGCAGAAAAGAGCTCTCGTTGATTTATTTTAGTGCAAAACAAACTCTAATTCCCCACACTAAAAACTAAAAAAGCCGCCTTTGACGGCTTTTTTGCTAAGGTTATTTTGTTCTTTATTTTGATTGTTTGACTGCTATCTTTCTTTTTTTATCTCGCAAGATTTTAGGCATTCTAATAATTAAAATTCCCTCTTTCATTGTGGCGGTAATGTGGCCGGGGTCAATCTCGACTGGCAAAATTATTTCCCGAGAAAAAGGTCCCCAATAACATTCTTGGGTGAAGTAATCTCCTTGCTCGTTGAGAGGTTTTTCCCTTCTTCCTCTCAGGGTTATAACATCTCCTTCTATTAAAATATCTATTTCTTCTGGTTTGATTCCGGCAATTGCAGATTGGATAACCAGCTCTTCTTCGGTTTGATAAACATCAACCGCCAATTGTCCTTCCGGTTCAAACCATTTTTCTTTGCTCTTGGTGGTTTCTGCTTTCTCTGGTTCTTCTTTTAACTCTTTTTTTGTTGTATTTTCAACCGGAATAGTTTTCATTTCTATTTTCTGGGGTTTTTTAGAAGATTCTTTTAAATTTGAAGACGGGGAGGGATTTTTCACCCTGTTTTGTTTTTCTTTCTTAATTAATTCTTTTTTTTTCATCCCCTTTTCTGTTTCCTGGGGAATTTCCGCCCCCATGCCCTTTTTTAATTTCTCAAAAAAAGATTCAGAATTCATGTTTTAGCGAATAATTTTTAGGTTAATTCTTTCCCGGGCTTAGACCCGTGTTTTTTTAAACCGAAAGAAACAAAAAGAGCTAAGCTAATTAAGATTAAGGCCGCAACTAAAAAACCCTTACCTCCTTTTATTATAAAAAAATTATAAAGACCGTGCAAGAAAATAGCTATCCCCAGACCCAAAAAAGGTATTTTCATCTTCTTTTCTTTTTCCTCAAAAGAAAGACTTAACCAAAACCCTACTGTGCCCGAGCACAAAACGTGGAGAAAAGTTGCTCCCCAAAATCGAAGACTTAAGATAAAAAGGGTCTGCCTCAACAAGAGAGATGAGCTTAACTGCAACAAAACTAAGATATTTTCAAGACCGGCAAAACCCATGGCAGCTATCATCATATATAAAATAGCATCAATGGGTTCATCAAACTCTGGGCTGGTTAGTATCTTTTCTTTTACCACTAGATATTTTAGCACTTCTTCAATAAGAGCTGCTCCAAGAAAAGTATTCAAAATTAACAGGATAGAAGGAGAGGGGCTTAAATTCTTAAAAATCTTAAAAACTCCTCTTTCCAGGAAAATAGCTCCGAGAGCCACCAGCATTCCATAAAAGAAAACTTTTATTACTTCTGATTTCGGCTCAGGATGAACGTCTCGCCGGAGATAAAAAAGCAACCAGATAATACTAGGAGCTAAACCAAGGAAAATATATAGAGAAGAAATCATTTTAGGATTACCATCAATGAATTAAGAATCTCTTATTATTTGGGAGCTGGGCCACTTTTCTATCATTAAACAACCCCTTTTCTTTTTTAAGGGTAGCGTCTGATAAATTTCTTCGGTAATAAAGGGAATAAAAGGATGTAAAAGCACGAGAGAGACTGATAAGATATATAATAAAATCTTCTTTGTTTCTTTTTGATATTTAGCTTCTAAGATTTGAGATTTACTAATCTCAATATATTTGTCACAAAAATCATGCCAAAAGAAATCATAAAGAGCATGGGTTGCTTTTCCAAAGAGAAAATTTTCTAAGTATTTATTGACTAAACCAATGGTTTTGTTTAAGGATTTAAGGATTTTTCTGTCAGCTAAAGTTAAATTTCTGGTCTGAAAATTTAAATCATAGTTTTGCTTCTTGCTCTTTAAACCCTTAGTTTGCATTAAGACAAACCTGGAAGCATTCCAGATTTTGTTACAGAACTTTTTTCCCATAATAATGTTATCCTCAACAAATTTCATGTCCTGACCGCCCATAATCTGCCAGGCTAAGCCAAAGCGGGTCGCATCAGCTCCGTATTTTTCAATTAAATCCAGAGGATTAATACCAGTCCCCAATGATTTTGACATTCTTTGGCCTGTTCTAGTTAAGACAATTGGATGGATATAAACCCGTTTAAAGGGATTTTTTTTCATAAGTTCTATTCCGGAAAACATCATTCTTACTACCCAGAGATGAATAATATCACGGGCGGTGGAAAGTACATCTGAAGGATAAAACGTTTCCAGGTCTTTGGTTTTTTGTGGCCAACCCAGAGTAGCGAAGGGCCAAAGAGCAGAAGAGAACCAGGTGTCTAAAACATCATTTTCTCCCTTCAAAGGAATTTTATGACCCCACCAGAGTTGTCTTGAAATACACCAATCCCTTACATTTTCTAACCAATCGAGATAAGTTTTTTTAAAATTTTTAGGGTAAAATTTTACCTTCCCCTTCTTTACCGGAGTAATTGCCTTCTTGGCTAATTTATCCATTTTTAAAAACCACTGCTCAGAGGGTAAAATTTCAATTTTAGTGTCGCAGCGGTAGCAATAGGGAAGCTGGTGGAAATAGGGCTCGCTCTTTTGGATTAGGTTTAACTCTTCTAGGTTACTAATAATTTTTTTGCGGGCTTCTTCCACTGATAGACCGTGATAAAGGGAAGGAACCTTTTTGGTCAATTTGCCCCCCTCATTGATGATCTGGATTAAGGGTAATTTATGTTTGAGAGAAATTTGATAATCAGTTAGGTTATGAGCCGATGTAACCTTGACCGCTCCGGTTCCAAATTTTGGGTCTACTAGATTGTCAGCTACAATTGGAATTTCTCTATTAACCAGGGGCAAAATAATTTTTTGACCAACTAAACTTTTATATCTTTTATCTTTGGGGTTAACAGCAACCGCTGTGTCTCCCAACATTGTTTCTGGTCTGGTGGTAGCTACTACAACGTATTTTTCCTTAAGTTTTTTCTCTGGTTTTTTAAGGGGGTAGCGAATATACCAGAGAGTTCCGCGTTCTTGCTTATATTCTAACTCAAGTTCTGATAAACTAGTGGCGCATCTCCGACACCAGTTTATTACTCGTTTTCCTCGATAAATCCAACCCTTTTTATAATAATAAAGAAAAGCCTTTTTTACTGCATCGGCATATTCTTTGTCTAGAGTAAAGCGGGTTCTTGACCAATCGCAAGAAGCCCCCAGTTTCTTTAACTGATCTAAAATGACATCGCCATATTTTTCTTTCCACTGCCAGATTTTCTCAATCAGCCTTTTGCGACCCAAATCAAATCTTGTTTTTCCTTCTTTCTTTAATTCTTTTTCCACCACATTTTGAGTGGCAATACCGGCATGGTCTGTTCCCGGAAGCCACAAAGTTTTAAAACCCTCAAGCCGTTTTTGGCGGATTAAAATATCCTGAATAGTAGCGTTTAGGGCATGCCCCATGTGCAAAGAACCAGTAACATTGGGTGGGGGGAGTAAAATGGTGTAGGGTTTTTTGTGTCTTTTGGGAAGTTTGTCGGGATTGAAAAAGCCGCTCTTTTCCCAAAGGTAATATATTTTACTTTCTATTTTTTTGGGATTATAAGTTTTAGACAATTGTTTCATTATAAGATTATTATATCATCGGCTAAGCCCCAATTTAAAGTTAAAGACCTGAGGATATTTTCAGGTTGGCCTTAGCCTCTATTTTTTTCTTCATTTTCTTTTTGTCTTTTGAGAATCGAAAGAAACCCGCTATTCCCACCATTACCGCATTGTCAGTACAATATTTTGGCGGAGGTATCAATAATTTAACCTTGTTTTTTTCTTCTTTTATTTTTTCCTTAAATTGTTTCCTTAACTCTTTATTAGAAGCCACCCCTCCTCCTAGCGTTATGGTTTTGATTTTATAATTTTGGGCAGCGAAAAAAGTTTTTTTAATTAAAACATCAATTACGGCCTGCTGAATTTCTTTTGCCATTTCTCCAATATAGTCTTTTGATTTCTGTGTTTTGGGAGATTGCCTTTTAAAATGATATAAGACCGCAGTTTTTAAGCCACTGAAACTAAAATCATAATTTTTTTGATGAAGCATCGGTCTGGGTAATTTAATTTGAAATTGCAAATTTGAAATTTTCAATCTAGAGGCTTCATTTTCAATAGCAGGTCCTCCTGGATACCCGAGCCCTAAAATTCTTGCCACCTTATCAAAGCATTCACCGGCTGCATCATCTCGGGTTTCGCCCAGAATTCTGTAATTCTCAAAATTTTTGGCCAAAATCAGCTGAGTATGACCACCTGAAACAAGAAGAAAAATGGCAGGAAAGACTTTTTTGGGTTCTAACTTAGCTGGAGCAAGCCAATTAGCAAAAAAATGAGCCTCAATGTGATTAATCGGCACAAGAGGCAAATTGAATTTTTTGGCTAAGTCTTTGGCAAAATTTATTCCTTTCCAGAGACATGGCTCTAATCCCGGACCCATGGTCACGGCAATTAAATCAATTTTAGTCTGGTCACTAGCAAATTTAGCTTCTTTTAAGGCCTTTTTTAGGACTAGCGGCAGGTTTTTTTGATGCTCTCTCTGGGCTAAAAAAGGATGAACCCCACCATATTTTGCATGGATTTTAACTTGAGAGGAAATAATATTGGATAAAATCTTAAAGTTTGATGAATTGTTTCTTTTAGTCTCGACAAGGGCGATTGCGGTCTCGTCACAACTTGTTTCAACTGCTAAAATAATCATATCTTTACATTTATCACAATTTCAGATAATATAAAAGGGAAATTCAGACTATCTTGTAGATGGCCCCATCGTCTAGTGGCTCGGACAAGTGGCTTTCAATCACTAAACACGGGTTCGATTCCCGTTGGGGCCACCATCTTTCGCTGAAGCTTCAGATGCTAAGCCAAAGCAAAAGTAAAGACATTTAAAGCAGAGACATCCTCCAAGGTTTTATGCGTAGGAGGATTCCCGTTGTGGCCACGTGGAAAAAAATTATCTTGAAATCACTAGAGGTTCTCAAATATACCGCTTGAGAGATCGAGTCCTTTTTAGATTTCTTGAATTTTTACCCGGAGCTTTTTCTTGGTTAACACTATTAATCACCTTTGTTTTGTCTTATTTGGCGCCGATAGTGGTAGCTCTTTTTATAATTATCTTTGATCTTTTTTGGTTAGCCAGAATTTTCTATCTTTCTTTTCATCAAATAGTCAGTTTTAGAAAAATGCAGAAAAACCTTAGAATTGATTGGCTCAAAAAACTCAAAAGCAAAAATCCAGACTCTTGGAAAAACATCTACCATTTAATTATTTTGCCAATGTATAGAGAAGGATTCGAGATAGTGGATAGCACCTGCCAAGCCTTGGAAAAATCCAGTTATCCCAAAGAGAAAATGATAGTTATTCTGGCAATAGAAGAAAGGGCTGGTGAGAAAGCAAGGGAGATTGCTCAACGAATTCAAGAGAAGTGGCAGAAAAGTTTTTTTCGCTTTTTAGTAACCTACCATCCAGAGAAAATAGAAGGAGAAGTAGCTGGTAAGGGTTCAAATGTTGCCTGGGCTCTCAAGCAAGCCCGAGAAAAAATTATTAACCCCTTTTTAATTCCTCACAAAGATATTATTGTTTCCAGTTTTGATATTGATACCCGTCCTTATCCCCAATATTTCGCTTGCTTAACCTGGCACTATTTAAACACCACCCTACCCCTGCAATCAAGCTATCAACCCATTCCTCTTTACAATAATAATATCTGGGAGGCACCGGCTTTTTCTCGAGTAATTTCTACTTCAGGCAGTTTTTGGCAAATGATGCAACAAGAAAGACCAGAGCAGTTGGTAACTTACTCTTCTCACTCTTTTCCTTTTCAGGTTTTCAAAGAAATGGGTTATCCGTCAAATTTGGTTTCTGATGACTCGAGAATTTTTTGGAAAGCTTTTCTTTTCTATAACGGAAATTATAAAGTTACCCCTCTGTATTATCCGGTTTCTATGGATGCGGTTTTGGCTCGAAACCTAATCCAGACAATAATTAATCAATACAAACAACAGAGACGCTGGGCCTGGGGGGTAGAAAATATTCCTTATCTGTTATATGGTTTTTTTAAAAACAAAAAAATTCCTCTTTACGAGAAATTCCGTCATTCAGTAGTTGTTTTAGAGGGTTTTTGGTCTTGGGCAACCTCAGCTTTATTGATTTTCTTTTTAGGTTGGTTACCGCTTGTTTTGGGAGGGCAAGAGTTTAATATTACTTTACTTTCTTATAATTTACCACGACTAACTTCTAACCTAATGAGTCTGGCTATGATTGGTATGATAATCGGAGCTATTATCAGTATGTCAATTTTACCACCTCGTCCCCCTCGTTACGGTAAATGGAAAACGTTTTCTCTAATTTTTCAATGGCTATTTTTACCCCTGACTTTAATCATCTTTGGAGCCCTCCCTGCCCTTGAAGCCCAAACCAGGTTAATGTTGGGGAGACATCTTGGTTTTTGGCCAACCGAGAAAGTCCGTCAATAGAACTATTCTAAATGTACCTTCTCTCTAAAATCTTTCAATCTCTCTTGCAATAAAGGATATTTTTTTAATCCCGGATCCTTGCTTAATAGTTCTTTAGCCGCTCTTCTTGCTCTCTCAACCCAAAAAACATTTTTTAGAGAAGCCATCTGGAGATCAGGAATTCCCCATTGACGGGCACCTGAAAATTCACCCGGCCCCCGAATTTCTAAGTCTTTTTCAGCTAATTTGAAACCGTTTTCAGAAGATATCAGGGCTTTCAATCTAAGCCTTGTTTTTTTAGCTGGAGACTCAGTAAATAAAAAACAAAAAGACCGGTATTTTCCCCTTCCCACTCTTCCTCTAAACTGATGAAGTTGAGCCAAGCCAAACCTTTCTACTCCCTCAATCATCATTACGGTAGCATTGGGAACGTCAATCCCCACCTCAACCACCGAGGTCGCCACCAGAACATTAATTTTACCTGCCTTAAATTCTTGCATGATTTTTTCTTTTTTATCAGATTTCATTCTGCCATGAAGCATTTCTATTCTTAAATCAGGAAAAATATCTTTTGAGAGTTTTTTGTACTCCTCTTTTACTGCCCTGACATCTGCCCAACTTCTGACTTTATTTTGCTCTCTTGCTGAGGCAGGTTCAATTCTGGGACAAATAACAAAAACTTGCCTTCCTGATTTCACCTGTTTTTTTATAAAATTGTAGGCGGTTTTTCTTTCCGAGGGGTTGACTATTCTAGTGATTATCTTTTTTCGACCCTTTGGCATCTCGTCTATTAAGGAAAGGTCCAAGTCCCCATAAACCGTCAGGGCTAAGGTTCGGGGAATGGGGGTGGCTGTCATTGAAAGAAGGTGGGGAATAAGTTTTGGTTGCTGACACAATCTTGCCCTTTGTTCGACTCCAAAGCGATGCTGTTCATCTAAAATTACTAGAGCTAATCCACCGGGTGGGAGACCAAACTTTACTCCCCCTTGGATTAAAGCATGGGTTCCAATTAAAATATCAACCCCCACACCAAAATTTTGGTGGTGGGAGTCAATTTTTCCCTTTAGTTTTTGTAGCAACTTTTTTCGAGAGATATTAGTTGTCCTCCCCCTATAGCAAATTTTATTTTCCTTACCGGTTAAAAGACCAATCTTGACCTTAAAACTTTTGAGCAATTTTGATATTTCTTGAAAATGTTGATTGGCTAAAATTTCGGTTGGAGCCATAAAAGCTACTTGGAAATTTGACTTACAGACATTTAAAGCCGCAATAACAGCCACTATTGTTTTACCAGACCCCACATCTCCTTCTAAAAGCCTATTCATTGGTCGCTCCCTTTCTAAGTCTTTTAAAATTTGCCAGGTAGACTTTTTTTGGGCATTTGTTAATTTAAAGGGTAAGGAATCAACAAATCTTTTAACCACCTCAAGATTTAGGGAAACGCTAATAGCTTTTTCTCTAGCCAGTCTCATTCTTTCTCTTAAAACAACCAAAGAGAGCACAAACAGTTCTTCAAAAGAAAAGCGCTCGGCTGCTTTTTTGGCCAGCTTTCGAGAATCAGGAAAATGAATTTGCCAGAGAGATTTTTTCAGGTCCAAAAGCTTATATTCTTTTTTTATTTCTTCTGGTAGGGGATCTTGAATTTCTTCTCTCAATTGAACCAACAAGGGTTTCAAGATATATCTTAGCCACCTCGAAGAAAGTCTTTCTGTTTCTGGATAAACGGGCACCAGTCTGCCTGTATGAATAAGGTCTCCAGCCTGACTTTTTATTTTTGAAATCTTTTCATAAGCCGGACTTGATAAGTATAAGCCCTCTGGTCTCTGGGCAATCTTACCTGCCAAACAAACAAAATCCCCTGTTTTTAAAACATTTGTTAAATAGGGTTGATTAAACCAAACCACCTTAAGGAGACCCGATGTATCTTTAACTATCGCCCGAGTTAAAATTATTTTCTTTTTCCAGGTCCTGGTGTTTTCTATTTGGGTAATCTCTCCCTTGACGCAAACATTTTCTCCTATTTTTGTTTCTGAAACCGGAATTATATTAGAAAAATCCTCATAGCGATGAGGAAGATGCCAAAGCAAATCTCTAACGGTTTGAATTCCTAATTTTTTAAGCTTTTTCTGGTATTGAACCCCAATCCGGGGAATTTTTTGTACAGGAGTATTTAAATTCACCATTCTTTTTTACCCAATTATAGAAAAAGGAAAATAAAAAAAAGAAAGAGAAAAACCTTGTTTTTCTTTAAAGTGTGCCCCCAGTAGGAATCGAACCTACATCTCAAGTTCCGCAAACTTGTACTCTGTCCGTTGAGCCATGGGGGCGAAATCTTTTTAAATTTATCACAAAATTTATCTAAAAGCAATTATGGTTTTGTTAAGCCACCAACCAATTTCATTTAAAAAGTTTATTGATAAAATTAATAATTGACTTTAGCAATTTTTAAAGTAAAATAGAAATTGTTTGGAGGAGTGCACCGAATGGTAAGGTAGCAGTTTGCTAAACTGTAGCGGTCTAAAAAGCCGCTTGTGGGTTCGAGTCCCACCTCCTCCGCCTGCGCCTCGCCGAAGCTAAAGTTTCGTCGGGCTTCAGCGGACACAGTCCGCAGAAATCCCCTCGACCCCCACTCCAGACACCTTCGGTTTCTGGCGCTCGCTTTGTTCGCTATTTTTCCTTCACCGGGGATTCTAAAAGTTAAAAAGGTGGGATGCCGGAGTGGACGAACGGGCCTGCTTGCCCCGTAGAAAGGCGGAGGGTTGGCTGAGTGGTTTAAAGCGCTGGTCTTGAAAACCAGTTGGGGAGCAATCCCCTCGGAGGTTCAAATCCTCCACCCTCCGCTTTCTTACGGGGTCGAGAAAAACAGGTGTATCCGATGAGGGTACCGAAGGTTCGAATTCTTCTCCCACCGCATCTTAAAACCGGCTTTTTGCCGGTTTTTGACTGAAAATAATTTATCTATCCCCTTGCCACCACCAGTCCAATTACCTCTTTGGCTCCTGCCTTTTTCAAAACTCGAGCACACTCTTCCATTGTGGCACCGGTTGTAAAAACATCATCAATTAATAAAATTTTTTCTTCCTCTATCTCCTCTTTTTTTACCCAAAAGACCCCCAAAACACTTTCTTTTCTTTCGGTCTCTAAGAGTTCAATTTGAGGCGGGGTCTCTTTTATTTTTAATAAGCAATTTGAAATTAGAGGAATTTTTAAAAATTCAGAAACTTCTTTTCCTATTTCTTCTGCCTGATTGAAACCCCGCCACTTTAATCTTTTTTTATAGAGGGGCACCGGAATTAAAATAAACTCAGAAAAATCGGGTTGCTTTTCAATTAACTGAAAATGATTTATGATGAGCAAAGAGAGAGACTTTGATAGTTCTTTCAAAAAGGGTTCATATTTGAAACAATGGATTAATTTTTTCATCAAGGGATTCTGATATGGTGTTGCCCAATATAAATCCTTAAGATTCTTTCCTGAATAAGTTTGGTGGGATTCTAAGATTCCCAGAATATTCTGACAATCTTCACAAAGATAGCTTCCTTCTTTTTGACAACCGAAACAAAACCGAGGAAATAAAAGGTCAAGAAAAAATTTTTTGTTCATGTTATCATATTATATTAAGTACCAGAAAAAGAAAGATTGTAATACTTAGCCATTTTCTTTTAAAATGATATAATAGGAGAAAGCGAAAGTAAAATTATGGTTTTGGAACCCTTTAAAATAATTCCTAAAAGATTCTTGGGGATAGATATCGGGACATCTTCGATTAAGCTTATAGAGCTGTCACGCTGGGGTGAAAGAAAAAAACTGGAAAATTATGGTGAAATAAAGGCCTCTGCGCTTTATAAAGAACCCTTTAGAACATTTGAAAAGAGCACCCTTTCTCTCTCCAATCAAAATATTTCCCGGGCGATAAAAGCCATTCTTGAAGAAGCTAAAATTAAAACTCGCCAAGTGATTTTTTCCATTCCTGACTTCTCTAGCTTCTTTACCAATTTTGAATTACCACCAATGAGTCAAGAAGAATTATCGCAGGCAGTTCTTTACGAGGCTAAAAGGCATGTTCCCGTTCCCTTCGGAGAGGTTGCTCTTGACTGGCAGGTTATTGAAGGTCCCACCAATCAGAAACAAAAAAAATCAAAAATTCTTTTGGTAGCTGTCCCCAACGAAGTCATTCATCAATATCAAACCATAGCTGAAATTTCCAATCTTGAACTCCGAGCCTTAGAGGCCGAGGCGTTTGGTCTTTTACGTTCTTTGGTGGGAGAAGAAATTACCCAACCCCTAGCTCTGGTTGATATCGGAGCCCAGACTACCACCTGCAGCATTGTTGAGAAAAAAATTTTAAAAACATCCCACAGTTTTGATCTTTCGGGAAACGAGTTAACCGAGGTTGTTTCAAAAGGATTAGGTATTGACTATGAAGAAGCAGGGGTCCTGAAAAAGGAATATGGTCTTTTGAGGGAGCAAAGAGGAGAAAATGGAAAGGGAAAAGAAATCAGGGAAATTTTAACACCCCTAATTGATGTAATCTTGAGAGAAATTGAAAGGGTTTGTCAGAGTTTTTCTCAAATCGAAGGAAAAGAGGTTGAGAAAATTATATTAGCTGGCGGAACGGCCCTGCTGCCTGGTTTAAAAGAACATTTTCAAGATTTTTTCAAAAAGGAAATTCAAATCGCTGACCCCTTTTCCAGCATGTTTTACCCCCCGATTTTAGAAAATACTTTAAAACAAATGGGTCCATCTTTTGCTATCGCCGTGGGCATGGCATTGCGAGGACTCGAATAAGTTTATGGCCATAGAAATAATACCCAAACCCCCAGTCAAAATACCTTTTTGGCAAAACTTTCTTTTTTATTTTTCTTTCCTATTACTAATTGCTTCTATTGTCAGTTATTTTGCCTTAGGTCGTTTTATAACCCAAGGGGAAGCTACCCTGTTAGAACTCCAAGATACTTTAACGCGCGAAAGAACTGGTCAAGAAATAGCATTGGAAAATAGGGTGTTTGCCTGTCAGAAAAAAATAGACGATTTTTCTCAACTAATTAAGCAACACCTTTTTCCCTCAAAAGGATTTCTTTTTATTGAAAACCTTTGCCATCCCAGAGTTTGGCTTTCTCAGTTTGGTTTAGAGCTCCCAAGCTATCAACTGGTAATTTCTGGTCAGGCCGATAGTTTTTCTGCTCTCGGTCAACAACTTTTAATTTTTGAAAACAATAGCTCGATTAAAGAAGTCAACCTATCCCAACTTTCGATAGGGAAAGAGGGGGGTGTGGAGTTTATCATTAACCTTTCTTTAGATCCAAGAATATTTCAATGAACCGTTTACTTATCAGCGCCTTTTGTCTTTTTCTATCCCTAATTTTAGGAGTATCTTTCATTTCTCCCAAATATAGCGATTTTAAATTAGTTCAAGGTAAAGTAGAGGAAAAGAAAGTAGAGCTCGAATCTCAAGAAGAATATTTTGCCAGACTTAAAGAGACCTCTGAGAAACTTAAACAATATGAACCCCAACTAGCAATAATTGATACCGCTTTACCTCCAAAACCTTCTTTAACCATCCTTTTTAATTATTTACAGACAGCTGCCTCTCAAAATGGTTTAGTGATAACGGGAATGACCCCAATTAGTACTGTTTCTGCCAAAGATATTAAAGAGACTAGAGTGATTTTCGAGATGACAGGTTCTTATTCTTCTCTTAAGTCTTTTCTTTTTACCCTTGAGAAATCAGCAAGAATCATCGAAACCGAATCTATTTCCTTTTCCACTCCAGAAGAGGGCAGTATTTTTACCTTTAACTTAAGGATAAAAACCCATTCTTATTAAAAGAGATTTATTATATGGCAATTACCTTTTTAGAACAAAGAAAGAGACAAAAATATTTAGTTCCATTTTTAGTTGCCGTGCTTTTGTTGACGGGCTTTCTGCTTTGGCGAGGTTTTTTTACCAAGGAAAGACCCCTACCCCTTTCAGAACTGCCAGAAAGACCAATTAAGCAGGTTGAAATAAACTTTGCAGTCCTAGAGCACCCCTTTCTTAAAGAGCTTCAGCCATTTGAAGAGATACCTGCTTTTACAGGAGAGGTAGGTAGGAAAAATCCTTTTATACCCTATTAAGAGATTATGTTTCTTAGGGCTTTTTTACTCTCTATATTTAATTTAAAGCCATGTCCTTGATTAAAGAACTAGTTAAAAAAGGATTATTAAAAAAGGAAATAGCTACCTCCTTAGAATTTGAAGTTAAAGCAACTGGTAAAAAAGAAGAAGAATTACTTTTAGAAAAACGCTTAGTTAGCGAATCCCTGTTATTTAATCTAAAGGCAGAGAATTTAAAGATACCTCTAAAAGAGATAGAGGCAAGCGAAGCCCCCCTGGAAACATTAGAGCTCATTCCCGAAGAAACAGCCAGACATTACAATATGATACCCCTAACAAAAAAAGACAAGGTCTTAGAGATAGGAATGGTTTATCCAGAAGACTTGAAAGCCCAGGAAGCTCTTAATTTTTTAGCAAGGCAAGGAGGGTTTACCTATAAAGTTTTTCTGATTACACCCAACACCCTCAATAAATTTTTAAAACAATACCGAACCTTAAAAAGAGAGGTGGGAAGAGCTCTTGAGGAATTAGAGACCGAACTGGAAGCAGCAAGAGTTGAAGTTCGACCTAGAACCGTTGCCGAATTTGAGAGATTGGCTGAAGAAGCCCCGATTACTAAAATTGTGGCAGTTATCTTAAGGCACGCCGTAGAAGGAGATGCTTCTGACGTTCACATTGAACCCACCCGAGAAAAGTTAAAAATTAGGTTTAGATTATTGGGTTTTCTTCATTCTTCTATATTTTTACCATTAAGAATTCACCCGGCAGTAGTAGCCCGGGTTAAAATTCTTTCTAATTTAAAAATTGACGAAACCCGAATTCCTCAAGACGGCAGATTTTCAACAAAAATTAACGGTAAAGACGTTGATTTTCGAGTTTCTACCCTTCCCACTACCTTAGGAGAAAAAGTGGCAATTAGGGTTCTTGATCCCGCTGTTGGTCTTAAGAATTTCGAAGAATTAGGGCTTGAGGGAAGAAATTTTAAGATAATGCAAGAAGCAATTCAGAAGCCCTACGGTATGCTTTTGGCTACCGGCCCTACTGGTTGTGGAAAAACAACTACTCTTTATGCAATTTTACGACTTTTAAACAATGAAGGAGTCAATATTGTTACCCTTGAGGATCCGGTAGAGTATTTTATTGAAGGTATCAATCAGTCTCAGGTAAAACCAGAAATCGGTTATAACTTTTCTATCGGTCTTCGCCATATTTTAAGACAGGACCCTGATATTATCATGGTCGGTGAGATTCGAGATTCAGATACCGCTGCTTTAGCTACCCATGCTGCCCTAACTGGTCACGTTGTTTTGTCTACCATCCACACCTCCAATTCCTTGGGGGTAATTCCTAGATTGATTGATTTGGGAGTTCAGCCCTATTTGATTCCTTCGTCCTTAAGCGTTGCCATTGCTCAAAGATTGGTTAGAAGACTCTGTGATTCTTGTAAAAAAGAAAAAAAACCTCCGGAGAAGATTAAAGATTTAATTCTAAAAGAAATAGCAGAGCTTCCCCCAGATATTCAAAGAGATTTTAAAATTCCCAAAACATTAAAAATCTGGGAAGCCCAGGGTTGTAAAGAGTGTGGTAACTCTGGTTTTACTGGCCGTATTGGCTTATTTGAGGTTTTGTCTATGACCGAACAGCTCTCTGAAATAATTTTAAAAGAACCCTCGGAGACAAAAATTTTTCAAGAAGCAAAGCGTCAAGGTATGATTACCATGAAACAAGATGGAATTTTAAAGGTATTAAGTGGGGTTACTACCATAGAAGAGGTGTTGAGGGTTGCTGAAGAAAAATAAATTTTAGTTACCAAAGCAATGAAATTAATTTTACTTGTGGAAGATGACCCTCTTATGGTTGATATCTATATGACCAAACTCAAAGAAGCTGGTTTTTTAGTTGAAGTAGCTTCAAGCGGTAAAGAAGGATTTCAGAAAATACAGAATCTCAAGCCAGACCTTTTAATCCTAGATATTGTTTTACCGGAGGGGTCGGGTCTTGAGCTTCTTGGAAAAATTAAACTATCTCCAGCCCTTCAAAACATTCCGGTAGTTATTCTTTCTAATTTGGGCCAAAGAGCTGAAGTTGAAGAAGGGCTTCGTCTCGGAGCAACAAAATATTTAATTAAAGCCCATTTTACTCCCTCGGAAGTGGTTAAGGAGATAAAAGAAATCTTAAAATAGACCTTTATGACAAACTATAGTAATCAATTAGAAGAACTTCTGGAGTTAACCGTTAAAGAACAGGCCTCTGACCTTCATCTTTCTACGGGACACTCTCCCATCCTCAGAATAGCCGGGCGTTTGGTTCCTCTTCTGAAAAGAGCAAAAATGTCTCCGGAAGAAACCCTGGCTTTGGCGGAAGCCCTTATGACCAAAGACCAGTTTCAGAGATTTCTGGAACAAAAAGAAATTGATTTTTCCTATAATCTTAAAGGTAGAGCTCGATTTAGGGTAAATATATTTTTTCAGAGAGGAGATATCTCTTGTGCCCTTCGCCGAATCCCAGCTGAAATTCCAAACATTGAAGAGCTAAACCTCCCCCCGGTTTTACATGAATTCGCCAAAGCCTCTCAGGGATTTATTTTGGTTACCGGTCCCTCCTCTCATGGAAAATCTACTACTTTAGCTGCTTTAATTGATGAGATAAATCGTACCCGAGCAGTTCACATAATAACAATCGAAGACCCGATTGAATATGTTTTTAAGGACGATAGAGCTATTATTGACCAAAGAGAGGTTTACCAAGATACCCTTTCTTTCGCCCGAGCCCTCCGTTCTACTTTTCGTCAAGACCCGGATGTTATTATGGTGGGAGAAATGAGAGATCCCGAAACCATGGCTACTGCCATTTCGGCAGCTGAAACTGGCCATCTGGTTTTCGCCACTTTACATACTAATTCAGCCGCCCAAACCATTCATCGAGTTGTTGATAGTTTTCCCCCAGAACAACAACAACAGATTAGAGCTCAGGTATCTGGTTCTCTCTTGGGAGTGATTTCCCAAAGATTAATTCCTCGAATTAAAGGTGGATTAATCCCGGCTACCGAGGTCATGATTGCCACTCCGGCGGTGGCTAACTTAATTAGAGAAAACAAAATTCACGAAATACCCTTAGTTATTGAAACTTCAGCCGAAATAGGAATGATATCTTTAAATAGGTCTTTGGCAGAGCTGGTCAAAAGAAAAGAGATTTCTTTAGAGAACGCTCTGAATTACTCACTTTCCCCGGCCGAACTAAAGATGCTTATTCGTTAGTAAATGTTAGATTTATGAAATTTAATTATCAAGCAAGAACTCAAGAAGGACAAATTCAAACTGGAGTGGTTGAGGCTTCCACCAGAGAAGTAGCCATTGCTCTTTTACAAAATCAAGGATTGTTTGTTACTCTTTTGGAAGAAGAAGCTTATGCTCCGGTTTATGCCAGACGAATAACATTTGGTGGAAAAATATCGCGAAAAGATGTGGTTTTATTTTCTCGGCAACTCTCAATAATGTTTAAATCTAAAATTCCTCTTGTAGAAACTCTAAGAATACTCGCTGCCCAGACTCAAACCTATGTGTTTAAAGAAAAAATTATAGAAATATCCGAAGAAATAGAGGGAGGAACCTCCTTTTCAGTAGCCCTAAGTCGTTATCCTAAAATTTTCTCCTCTTTTTATATCGCAATGGTCAGGGCAGGCGAAGCTTCGGGTAAACTTTCCGAAGCCCTCGGATATCTAGCAGAACACCTGGAAAGAGATTACCATTTAAAAAATAAATTAAGAGGAGCAATGGTTTATCCTGCCTTGATTTTCTTTTTCGTGTTAATGGTTCTTATTTTAATGATTTTCTTTGTTTTTCCTCGTTTTGTGGAAGTTCTGGAAGAAACCGGAGCAGAACTACCCGTTGTAACCTTAATGATATTGGGTCTGGCTGATTCATTAAAGAAATGGGGGGTCTTTTTAATTGTAATTACTGTTGGGCTGATAATTTTTATTGTTAGATACTACCAAACACCAGGGGGAAAGAAGTTTTTCGATGGCGCTTTCCTTAAGATACCGGTCATTAATAATTTTTTAAAAATGCTCTATCTTTCTCGGTTTGCCGAGAACCTTTCTACTTTAATTTCAGGAGGCTTACCAATTGCTCAGGCTCTTGAGATTGCTTCCGATATTGTTGGAAACGCTGTTTATGAAGAAATTATTCTTGATGCCAGAGACGGGGTAAGAAGAGGGGAACCGATTTCTTATCGTCTTAGTCAATCACCAGAAGTTTTCCCCCCTTTATTTTATCAAATGACCCTGGTGGGTGAAAAAACCGGAACCCTGGATAAAACCCTAATTAGCGTAGTGGACTTCTATAATCAAGAAACCGACAGGGCAATTGACGGCTTATTAAGCATTGTGGAGCCTGTCTTGATTATGTTTTTGGGTCTTATTGTTGGGGGTTTGATGATTTCGGTCCTAATGCCCCTCTACCGACTTACTACTTTCTAAAACCCCCTGATTGAGAATTTGTTCTTTGGCCCCCTTTTATTAACAGCACAATTAGTATTCTAATGAGAAATTTTAAAAATCTTTTTCAGAACGATTGGCAGAAAAGCAGAAAGAAAACAGCCTTTACTTTAATTGAGCTTTTGGTTGTAATTACCATTATCGGGACCCTCTCAACAATGGTTTTGGTTTCTTTAGGAGAAGCAAGAGCAAAGGCTCGGGATGCCAGAAGGGAAGCTGATATCCGTCAAATTGTTTTAGCCATGGAAATGGAGTTTTCAGACATAGAAAGATATTTTCAGGGCGCAGAAACACCCCACAGGATTCCCTGTCAAAATCCGCCGAATTGTGAGATTCCAGGAGATGGAAGATATTTAGATCCGGTTCCCAGAGACCCCAAGGAAGGAAAGTATCATTGGAGAGACAATAGTCCAGGTGCTTATTTTACTACTTATTGTAACGAAGGACACTACTGCATTTATGCCATTCTTGAGTCTAAAACCGGAGGAAAAAATTGGTGGTTTGCAGGTTCAGAAAAAGGTGCTATAAAATTAGATATAGAGCCAGGAAGCGGAGGTAAGTGTTGTTGGTAGAAAGTTTAAGATGTGGAAAAAGAGATTGAAAAGAATAATTTAGAGGTATATAATTAACCTGAGTTCTGAATAAGCAAATTTACAATAATAAAAGGTCGATTTTAGTAAATCAATAAAGGACAATTTATACTTATGGAATTTTTAATTAAGGGGAAAAGAGGTTTTACCTTGATTGAGTTGCTGGTGGTAATTGCCATTATTGGAATGTTGGCTTCAATTGTTTTGGTTTCTTTGGGGGGCGCCAGATCGAGAGCTCGAGATGCTCGGCGTCAGGCTGATTTAAGACAGGCAATTACTGCTCAGGAAATGGTAATGAGCGATGACGAGGTATATTTTACAGCTGCTGCTCAAGATGGGATACCAGCGATTACAAACAAAGCTACTCCTCCTGTAGTATATTTCCCAGCTACTAATGACCCGCAGGGTTCCGATAACCCTTATAAGTGGTTAAATAATGGTGCCGGACATGGCACGGGTTGTACTGATGGTACTTTTTTCTGTGTCTATGCTGACCTTGAAAATGGAGACTACTTTGCTGCTTCAGAAGCAGGGACCAGAGAAGTAACTGCGTTACCCGCCTACGGTGCTGCAGATTGCGTTTGCTTCTAAAAAGAGTAGACTCGAAAAGCTTCTCAAGCTTGCTCAATGTTGAGCAAGGAGAATGTTTAGTATTTTAGAATTGACCAATCATTAATTGGCGGGTTTTTCCCGCCAATTTTTGTTTATATAATTTTTCTTAAACTAAAACAATTCAAAATTGAGTTTCGGTCTCAAAGAAGGTAAAATAAGAATAATGTTAAGCGCTTTTTATTTAATATTTTTTTTCTTTGGCTTGGCTGCCGGTTCTTTTTTAAATTGTATTATCTATCGTTTAGAGATCAAATCAAGTTTTTTGAGAGGGCGTTCTTTTTGTCCTCACTGCAAACACATTTTAAGTTGGCAAGATTTAATTCCCGTTTTTAGCTTTCTAATTTTAAAAGGTAAATGCAGCTATTGTGATAAAAAAATCAGTTGGCAATACCCCCTGGTTGAATTAGCTACTGGAATTTTGTTCGTACTGGTAATTAATAATCAATATCCCATTTTAAATTTTCAAAGTTTATTGTTTACTGTTTACCGTTTGCTGATTTCTTGTTTCCTGATAATTATTTTTATTTATGATCTTAAACATTACATTATTCCCGATAAAGTAATTTACCCTGCCATCGTGATGGCAATTGTGTGGTTGGGATTAAATAGTATCTTCTTTAACTCCCATCCTAAATCCTATCTCCTAAATTCTATATCCTCTGCCCTGGGGGCAGCGCTATTTTTCTGGGCTATTGTTCTTGTTTCGAAAGGGAAATGGATGGGTCTTGGCGATATTAAATTAGCTTTTTTAATGGGTCTTTTTTTGGGATTTCCCGAAATTTTAGTTGCTTTATTTGGAGGTTTTTTAATAGGAGCTATAATAGGATTAGGGTTGGTGGCAACCAAAAAAAAGACCCTTGAATCAGAAGTGCCCTTTGCTCCTTTTCTGGTTGCGGGCACTTTTATTGCCACCCTCTGGGGAGAAAGCCTAATTAGTTGGTATTTAAGTCTATTTCTATTTTATTAAAATTGTGAAAAAAGATGGTTTTACATTAACCGAACTCCTGGTAATTACTACTATAATCTCTTTAATGTCCATTTTGGTTTTAGCTAATTACCGGGCCGGAGAGAGACAATTTTCCCTTGTTTCCTCCTCTCACAAATTAGCCCAGGACTTGAGAAGAAGTCAAGAAAAGACCATGTCCATGCGTCAATTCAACTGTCCAGCAGGAAAACTTAAAGGATATGGAATAAGATTTCAACAGGGTAACGAATCTTACCATTTAAATGCGAGATGCGACATCGATGGAGTTTTTCAGGATTCTTCTCTCGAAGAAGTTCTTTTGGAACCAGGGGTTCTAATTAAAGAGATAAAGAGAGATGCTGTTCAAGTTAGCGCTCTTGATGTCTTTTTTTATCCTCCCGATCCCCAAACAGACCTTGAAGGAGGAAACCAGATTACTATCACCCTTTGTTTAGAAGAAGATATCCAAATCACCAAAACCATTTCGGTCAATAAATCTGGCTTAATTTCCCTGGAATAAAAATATGAGAAAAAACAACAGCCATACAGGCTTTACAATGATGGAGGTTTTAGCCGCTATTTTTGTTATCACTACCGGCATATTGGGAGTTTTTTCTTTGGTTCAACAAGTTATTTCCCTTACTACTATTTCTTCTTCTCGATTGGTGGCAACCTATCTTACCCAAGAAGGCCTGGAAATTGTTAGAAATATAAGAGATACTAATTGGCTTCAGGCCAGAAGCGCTACCACCACCTGGGAGGATGGACTACCTCTCGGAGACTGGGAAGCAGATTACACAACAGTGACTTTTTCTAACACCTTCTATTTTGAAAATTGTAGTGATTTTGGCCATAATTGCGATACATACGATGGCGATTTCCTTAAAATTAATGGAGGATTTTATAATTATTCTTCTGGTATTAATACAAAATATAAAAGGAAAATTACCATTGCCCGAGGATCTCGCATTGAGATATTAAATATTTCTGTTGAGGTTAGTTGGGAAGAAAGAGGAAGGACCCATAAAGTTACTACCACGGGAGAACTTTATAATTGGCACTAACTCACTCACACAATATAAATTATAAAAAAATGAAAAGAGAGATTAATAGAATAAAAAATAAGGGTTTTACCCTTCCTGAATTGCTGACAGGTTTAGCTATTTTCTCTTTGGTTATTGGAGCAGCTTCTGGAGTCTTTGTTTCTGCCATTAGAGGACAAAGAAAATCAATGGCTTACCAAGAGCTTTTAGACCAAACAAGCTATCTGACCGAATATATAAGCAGAGCTTTAAGAATGGCAAAAAAAGATCTCTCAGGAGATTGTATTTCCCAGAAAACAAACTATGAAAACCCCAGTGGAGATTCTTCAAGAATTAGATTTCTTGACTACTCAGTTAGATGTCACGAGTTCTTAAAAGATGGAGATGTTTTAAAAGAGAGGAGGTCAACCGATGAAAGCGCTCTTTCACTCGGTGAACCCATATCTTTAACTGGGACAGGCCTGAAAGTAGAATCGGTAATGTTTTATCTTTTAGGTCAATCTCAAACCGATAACCTTCAACCCAAAGTAACCCTCTTTTTAAAAATGAAAAGTCTTGGGGAGAAACCAGAACAACAACCCGAAATTAAGCTTCAAACAACAATTTCTCAGAGAAATTTAGATATTGAACAATGAAAAATAAAAATTTAAATTCTCAAAAAGAGACCCAGGGAGTTTCTCTTTATATCGCCTTCATGATAATGTCTGTTTTGCTGGTTATTGCTTTTGGCATGAGTACAATTTTATTGAGTCAAATGAAAATGATAAAAGGGATGGGAGATTCGGTCATTGCTTTTTACGCTGCTGATACTGGCATAGAAAGAGCGTTATATGAAGACGCTACCCCCCCTCAAACTTTTCCTGGTTCTTTGGACGGCGCTTCCTATATTGCATCGGTGATTTCTCCGGGAAGTGAGGGCTGTTCTTCCAATGTTAACTATTGTATTAAGTCAGTCGGAATTTATAAAGAAACCAGAAGAGCGGTTCAGGTTAATAGATAAAATGAACAAAGAAGAAACCAGAAAAAGAATAGAAAAATTAAAAAAGGTGATAAATTATCACCGCTATTTGTATCATGTTTTGAATAAACAAGAAATTTCCGAAGATGCTTTAGACTCTTTGAAACACGAACTTTATAAATTAGAAAAACAATTTCCAGAATTTATAACGCCTGATTCCCCAACCCAGAGAGTAGCTGGAAAGCCCCTCGAGGGATTTGAAAAGGTCAGGCACGAAACCCCCATGCTTTCTATTGAAGATATTTTTTCGGAAGAGGAACTCAAAGAATGGATAACTTACCTTAAGAAATTAGAACCTCAGGTTCGTTTTAATTTTTTTGCCGAGTTAAAAGTTGATGGCTTTGCTATCTCTTTAGTTTACAAAGATGGAATTCTCACAGTGGGTTCTACTCGAGGCAATGGAGAAGCAGGTGAGAATGTTACTCAAAACCTCAAGACAATAGAATCAATTCCTTTGAATTTAGCCCAACATCGCAAGATTCCAAACAGAGAAATAGAAAAAAAACTAAAAAGATCGATTAAGAAAGGAAAAATCGAGATTAGAGGCGAGGTTTTTATGGAAAAAAATAAATTTGAAAAATTAAACAAAGAATTAAAAAAAAGAGGTGAAAAGACTTATTCAAATCCGAGAAATTTAGCTGCGGGTTCCATTAGGCAACTGGACCCCAAATTAGCAGCTGCCAGACCCTTAGATTTTTTAGCTTATGATATCGTTACTAATGTGGGTCAAAAAAACCATTTTGAAGAACACCAAATTTTACCGGCCTTAGGATTTAAAACAAATAAGGGTAAAGAGTGTAAATCCTTGGAAGAAATTATAGAATTTTGGAAAGAAATTAATAAAAAAAGAAACTCTTTCCCCTTTCAGATTGATGGCATTGTAGTAAATGTTAATCAAAATAAAGCCTTCGCAAGATTGGGAGTGGTTGGAAAAAGCCCCCGTGGAGTTAGAGCTTTTAAATTTTCACCAAAGCAAGTAACTACCAGAATTAAAGACGTAAAATTACAAGTAGGGAGAACAGGAGCAATTACTCCGGTTGCTGTTTTGGAACCAGTGGAAGTGGGGGGAGTAACCATTTCCCGAGCTACCCTCCATAATGAAGATGAAATAAGAAGGTTGGGAGTAAAAATTGGAGACACGGTCATTATTGGCAGAGCAGGAGATGTTATTCCCGACATTATTAAAGTTCTGACAGAATTAAGAACCGGCAAGGAAAAGGGTTTTGAGATGCCAAAGAAATGTCCGGTTTGTGGTACAAAACTTATCAAGCGAAAGGAAGAGGTTGTCTGGCGATGTACGAATCCTAAGTGTTTAGCTCGTCAGAGAAAATATTTTTACCACTTTATCTCAAAAGGCACCTTTGATATTGAAGGAATAGGTCCCAAAATAATTGACCGATTAATTGAGGGGGGCTTAATTTCAGATCCAGCTGACCTATTTGAGTTAAAAGAGAAAGACATTGCTCCCTTAGAAAGATTTGCCGAAAAATCAGCTAAAAATTTAATCGAAGCTATTCAGTCAAAAAAGAAAATTGCTTTACCTCGTTTTATTTTTGCCTTAGGTATTAGAAATGTTGGCGCAGAAACTGCTCAGGATTTAGCTGATTATTTTGGTTCTCTTGAAGGCCTAAAAAAAGCTACCCTCCAAAATTTAGAAAAAATAAGAAATATCGGACCCATCGTAGCTCAATCAATTTATGATTTTTTTCAAGATAAAGGCCATCTGGCCTTTATAGGAAAACTCAAAAAAGTTGGGGTTCAAATAATTACAGAAACAAAATTCAAACATCAACCTCTTAAAGGAAAAATTTTTGTTTTAACCGGAACTTTAGAACTAATGACCAGAAAAGAGGCAAAAGAAAACATTCGCTTTTTAGGAGGTGAGGTTTCTGAATCAGTCTCCAAAAAAACAAATTATGTTGTGTTTGGTCAAAATCCAGGTTCCAAATTAGAGGAAGCTAAAAAACTAGGTATAGAAACAATTGATGAGAGAGAATTTCTTGCAATATTGAAGAAAAAACAATGAAATCATTAATACTCCATTTCCAAAATTTAGATTGGATTTTAATTGTTTCAGTTCTACTTTTGGTTAGTATCGGACTTTTGTCAATTTACAGCTCTTCTCTTTCGGGGGGGGATTTTTTTAATTTTAAAAAACAAATTTTATTTTTTGTGGTGGGTTTATTTCTTATGTTGTTTTTTAGTTTTTTTGATTGGCGAGTTTTGAGAGAAGACCCCTACTTAATTCTATTTCTCTATTTTCTCTGTTGCCTTTCCCTAGCGGGCTTGTTTTGGTTTGCTCCCGAAATTAGAGGAATAAGGTCTTGGTATAAGATAGGTTCTCTTTCCGTCGATCCAATAGAATTTACCAAGATTACTCTGATTATTCTATTAGCTAAATTTTTTTCCATGCGCCATGTTGAAATGTATCAAATTCAGCATGTTCTGTTTTCTGGTTTTTATATTCTGATTCCCGTATTTTTAATTTTTCTTCAACCCGACATGGGTTCGGTTCTAATTTTACTTGCTCTCTGGGTGGGAATTTTAATTATATCTGGTATAAGGCTTCGTCATTTTCTAATTTTGGTTTTCTTGTTTTTGCTAATTTTCATTCTGGGCTGGTCAACTCTTTTAAAAGATTATCAGAAAGAAAGAATCCTAAGCTTTATTTTACCCCAGATTGAACCCCTTGGAGCGGGCTGGAGTCAGGCTCAAGCCCAGATTGCTATTGGTTCGGGCGGCCTTTGGGGACAAGGATTTGGACAGGGTTCCCAAACCCAATTGGGATTTCTTCCCGAATCTCAAACTGATTTTATTTTCGCTGCTATTGCCGAAGAGCTTGGGTTAATGGGGATAACCCTCCTTCTTTTTTTATTTTCGATATTACTTTGGCGAATAATAAAAATTGCCCTAAAAGCCCAAACAAATTTCCCCCGGCTTTTCGCTACCGGCTTCTCTCTTGTTTTGATTTCTCAAATTTTTATTCATATTGGCATGAACCTAGGAATGTTGCCAATTGTCGGTATCCCATTACCACTAATAAGTTACGGTGGTTCTAGCCTTCTTGCTACCCTTATTGGTTTGGGTATACTCCAGAGCATGGCAACAAATTAGGTAAAAATACGTAAACCCTAAAGACTTGACAATTTTTTCAAAAAGATTAAAATGGAAAAATATATAAATCTATACTGTCTCTTTTCTTGAGAACTCTCTGGAAATTTTTCCATCGGAAAACTAAATAAAAGAATTTTACCCTAACCATAATTTAGGGTCTTTTTTGGCTTTAATGATGCAGAAAATAAAGGTTAAACATTTTGGTAAAACCAAACCACTCCTCTCCTTACCCTATTTATTAACCTTGCAGACAGAAAGCTGGAAGGGGTTTTGGAAAAAGGATTTAAAAGAGCTTTTCCAAGAAGTTTCTCCCATTAGAGATTATACCGGGAAGAAATTAGAGCTCTGGTTTTTGGATTACCAACTGGGTGAACCAAATTACAAGTCAGACCTTGAGGCAAAATTAAATAATGATTCCTATGAAGTTCCCCTTAGGGTGCGAGTAAAGCTGGTTAATCTTAAAACCAAAGAAATTAAAGAACAGGAGGTTTTTTTAACTAGTTTTCCCCTAATGACCGAAAGGGGAACTTTTATTGTTAATGGGGTAGAAAGGGTGGTGATTTCTCAGATAATTCGTTCGCCTGGAGCTTTCTTTACTGCTCAGCAAATAAGAGGCAAACAATATTTTGGCTCTAAAATTGTTCCCAATCGAGGTGCTTGGTTAGAGTTTGAAACCGACCCATCGGGAGTTATCGGAGTGAAAATCAATAGAAGAAGAAAGGTTTCAGCTACTACTCTTTTGCGCGCTCTCGGGGTTGATGGCGATGGGCAAATTAAAAATTTTTTTAAAGACGCTGATAAAGGCGAAATAAAATATATCGAAGAAACCCTTAAACGAGACCCCAGTCACAATCAGACGGAAGCTCTTATTGAGATTTACCAGAGATTAAGACCAGGGGATCGGGCTACCACAGATACAGCTCGAGAATTAATCGAAAGTATGTTTTTTAACTTTCGGAGATATGATCTTTCAGAGGTAGGCAGATGGAGAATGTGGCAGCGTCTACCGGGTCTTTCTCAAAAGAAAGAAATTACCCCGGAAGATAGAGTATTGAAGCCCAATGATGTAATTGAGGTTATAAGAGAGATAATTAGACTTAACAACGATCCCGAAGGAAAACCCGATCAAATTGACCATTTAGGTAATCGAAGATTAAGAACCCTATCTGAACTTTTAAAAAATAGATTAAGGGTGGGTTTGATGAGAATGGAGAGGATAATTAAAGACAGGATGTCTACTTTAGATATTTATACCGCTACTCCCATCCAAATCATTAATCCCCGACCCTTTATGGCTATAGTTAAACAGTTTTTCACCTCTTCCCAGCTTTCCCAGTTTATGGATAATGAAAATCCTTTAGCCGAATTAGAACACAAAAGGAGAATATCAGCCACTGGACCAGGAGGGTTAACTAGAGAAAGAGCAGGTTTTGAAGTAAGAGATGTTCAGCCCTCTCACTATGGAAGAATTTGCCCCATTCAAACTCCCGAGGGGCCCAACATTGGTTTGGTTGGTCATTTAGCGAGCTATGCCAAAATTAATCCTTATGGTTTTTTGGAAACTCCCTACTTTAAGGTCAAAGAAGGAAAATTGACCCCAGAACTTCAATACCTTAATGCTTACGAAGAAGAAAAATATAACATTGCTTCAGGCTCTATTCCTCTTGGTGAGAGAGGCAAGATTGTATCTCGCCAGGTGGAAGCCCGATTAAAAGGCGAACCCGGGCTGGTTGATAGAAATAAAATTGATTTTATTGATGTTTCTCCAGAGCAACCAATTTCCATTGCTACCTCCTGCATTCCTTTTTTACAAAACGATGATGCCAACAGAGCTCTGATGGGCTCTAATATGCAAAGACAAGCCGTTCCCTTAATTAATCCCGAAGCCCCCTTGGTCATGACCGGGATAGAAGAAAGAGTGGCAAAAGATTCAGGACAAGTGGTGGTAGCGGAGGAAGATGGAAAAGTGGTAGAGGTAGATGCAAATCAGATTAAGGTTAAACACTCAAAGAAAGAGAAAATTTATAGCCTCGGCAATTTTATTAGAACCAATCAGTATACCTGTTTTCATCAACGACCCTTAGTACAAAAAGGTCAGAAAGTGAAAAAAGGAGATGTTTTAGCCGATGGAGGAGCAATCGACCGAGGTCACTTAGCCTTAGGAAAAAATATTTTGGTAGCTTTTATGTCCTGGAGGGGAGGGAATTTTGAAGATGCAATTATTATTTCTGAGAGATTGGTAAAAGATGATATTTACACCTCAATTTATATTGAAAGCTTTGGTTGCGATGTTAGAGAAACAAAATTGGGGCCTGAAGTAACCACCCCCGATATACCCAATGTTTCTGAAGAAAAACTAAAAAATTTAGATGAAGAAGGCATTATTAGAATAGGAGCTGAGGTTGGGCCAAACGATATTCTGGTTGGTAAAATTTCTCCCAAAGGAAAAGAGGAACTCACCGCGGAAGAAAGATTGCTGAGGGCAATTTTTGGCGAGAAAGCTAAGGAGGTAAAAGACACCTCTCTTTTAATGGAGCATGGTAAACGAGGTAGGGTGGTGGGAGTAAAGATTTTTTCTCGGGAAATGGGTCATAAATTAGACCCCGGCGTTATAAAAAGGATTGAAGTAGAGGTTGCTGAACTTAGAAAAATTCAAGTTGGCGACAAATTATCTGGCCGCCATGGAAATAAAGGAGTAATTTCTATGATTTTACCCCAGGAGGAAATGCCTTTTATGGCAGATGGTACCCCTGTCGATATAATTTTAAATCCCCTAAGCGTGGCTTCTAGGATGAACCTTGGTCAAATTTTAGAGACCCATCTTGGTTGGGCAGCTAAGGAACAGGGATATTATGCTGTATCACCGGCTCTTTCCGGAGCCACCGAAGAAGACATTAAGGCTGAACTGCGAGCAGCCGGGCTGCCAGAGGAAGGAAAAGTAATTTTATACGACGGCAGAACAGGTTCGTCTTTTAAAGAAAAAATTACGGTGGGTTTTATTTATATGATGAAACTAATTCATATGGTGGAAGATAAAATTCATATGAGAGCTATCGGACCTTATTCTTTAATTACCCAACAACCCTTGGGAGGAAAATCTCAATTTGGAGGTCAGAGATTCGGAGAAATGGAGGTCTGGGCTCTTGAGGGTTATGGAGCAGCTCATACCCTTCAGGAAATGTTAACTATAAAATCAGATGATATTGCTGGCCGAGCAGCTACTTATGAGTCTATTTTAAAAGGCGAGAAAATAAAACCACCTAATTTACCCGCCTCCTTTAATTTGTTGGTGAAAGAATTAAAGTCTCTTGGTATTGACGTAGAAATAAGAGAAAAACCTAAAGAAGAAGAAACTAAATAAAATGAGAGTTCAAGAATTAGAATCAATACGGATTCGTTTGGCCTCGCCTGAGGATATTTTGAACTGGTCTCATGGCGAGGTTATTAAGCCCGAAACCATTAATTACCGAACCCATAGGGCAGAAAAAGACGGTCTCTTTTGTCAAAAAATTTTTGGACCAGAGTCAGACTATAAATGTTATTGTGGTAAATATAAAGGAATTCGCTACAAAGGGATAGTTTGCGATAGGTGTGGAGTAGAAATAACCAAGGCTTCGGTAAGAAGGGAAAGAATGGGGCATATTAAATTAGCCACTCCGGTTTCTCATATTTGGTTCTTACGAGGAGTACCCTCCAGAATGGGAATGGTTTTGGACGTGCCCGGCTTTCAGTTAGAGAGGGTGGTTTATTTTATTGCCTATATCGTGACCGATGTTAATCAGGAGGCTAAGAAGAATACTCTTGAAGAGATTGAGAAAGAATATCGACAGAAAGTTAAAGCCCAAAAAGCCAAATTGAAGGACCAAAAAAAGAAATTAAAAAAAGCTTTGGGAGAATTAAAGATGGCGCGAGATAGAGCTCGAGAAGAACTTTTGAGTCTAGAGCCCCTAAAGATTCTGTCTGAAATTGATTATCAAGACTTTTCTCTAAAATATGGAGAAGTGTTTACGGCTGGTACCGGCGCTGAGACCATGAGAAAAATTTTTGAGAAAATTGAGCTTAGTAAAGAAATTTCCAAATCAAAGAGACAGATATTAAAAACCACCTCCCGCCAAAGACGAAAGAAAATTCTTAGAAGGCTCAGACTTTTTCAGGGAATGGAGGCAGCTGGAGTAAGGCCAGAATGGATGTTTTTAACTGTTATTCCTATTTTACCTCCCGACCTTAGGCCGATCGTTCGCTTAGACGGAGGGAGGTATGCCTCTTCTGACCTTAATGATCTTTACCGTCGAGTTATTAACAGAAATAATCGCTTAAAATACTTATTAGAAATTGCAGCTCCCGAGGTTATTATTCGAAATGAAAAAAGAATGTTGCAAGAAGCAGTAGATGCTTTAATTGATAATGAAATGCGAACCGGTACAACAACTCGAGCCACCACCGGCGGCCGTCGTCTTTTGAGGTCGTTAGCAGATATGCTAAAGGGGAAAAGGGGTAGGTTCCGTCAAAATCTTTTAGGAAAGAGAGTTGATTATTCTGGTCGATCAGTAATTGTCGTAGGGCCTGAACTCAAATTGAACCAGGTGGGTATACCTAAAAAAATGGCTCTCGAGCTTTTTAAACCCTTTGTTATTAAGAAAATTTTAGACAAAGAATTAGCCTATAACGTAAGAGGAGCATCCCGCTTAATTGAGACAGAAACCGACGAGGTTTGGGCCAATTTAGAAGAAGTGGTCAAAGAAAAATTGGTTATAATAAATAGAGCCCCAACCCTTCATAGATTGGGGATTCAGGCTTTCTACCCGATTTTAATTGAAGGAGAGGCAATTAAAATTCATCCCTTGGTTTGTAAGGCTTTTAATGCTGATTTTGATGGAGACCAGATGGCAGTTCACTTACCCCTGACCAGCGAAGCCCAAAAAGAAGCTGAAGAGATAATGTTAGTCGCCCAAAACCTTCTGAAACCGGCTACTGGTATACCCCTTGATATTCCAAGTCAGGATATTGTTTTGGGATTGTATTGGTTGACTAAAATTATTGAAGGAGGGAGGGGCGAGGGTAAGTTTTTTAGCTCACCAGAAGAGGCTATCCTGGTATATGAGTTGGGCTATTTAGATCTCAGGACTAAAATTCGGGTTAAAATAGAAAAAAATTATCTTGAAACTTCTTTAGGAAGGATTTTGTTTAATGAAGCCCTACCACCTGATTTTTCTTTTCAGAACGAGCATTTCAATTCTAAAAAAATTGAAAAACTTATGGGTCAAATTGTTAGAAAATACGAGAGAGAAATAGTCGTAGCAACTTTAGATAAAATGAAAACCTTAGGATTTGATTATTCCACTCTTTCCGGTGTTTCCTGGGGAATGGACGATTTAATTGTTCCAAAAGAAAAACCGCGAATAATTGCCAAAGCTGAAAAAGAGGTAGGACAGATTAAAGAGCACTTTAGGAAAGGTTTGCTTTCTAAAGAAGAGAGAACTAGTAAGATTATTGAAATTTGGCAGCGAGCCAAAACAGAGATTGAAAAAGAAGTTCATAAAACCCTACCCCCCTCAGGGTCTGTTTTCCAAATTGTTGATTCAGGTGCCCGTGGTTCTTGGACTCAGCCCGTTCAAATGACTGGAATGAAGGGGTTAGTTATTAATCCTGCAGGCCAAATTATTGAGTTGCCCGTGAAAAGCTCTTACAAAGAAGGTTTTGATGTTTTGGAGTATTTTATTTCTACCCACGGAGCCCGGAAAGGAACCGCAGACACTGCCCTGAGAACTTCAACAGCAGGCTACTTAACCCGAAGACTTGTTGATGTCGCTCACGAAGTAGTGGTGACAGAAAAAGACTGTAAAGATAGGGAGGGTATTACGGTTTTAAGAAAAGACGCGAACGGCATCGGCCAAAATTTCCTTTTTAAAATTGTAGGAAAATCTGTTCTTAAAGATATTAAGATTCCCGGTGGAAAAACTATTGTTAAAAAAGATGAAATTATTGATTGGGAAAAAGGAGAGGAAATTGTTGGAGCCAACATTGAAGAAGTGAAGATTCGTTCTCCCATGAGCTGTAAAACAGTTAGAGGGGTTTGTCAAAAATGTTATGGTTGGGACCTGGGAAACAATGAACTTGTTAGATTAGGAGAGGCCGTGGGAATTGTAGCTGCCCAGGCAATTGGAGAACCAGGAACCCAGTTGACGATGAGAACTTTTCATACGGGCGGAGTAGCTGGAGGCGGCGATATTACTTTTGGTCTTCCAAGAGTTCAAGAGATTTTTGAGGCCAGAACTCCTAAAGGAAAGGCTGAAGTTTCTACGGTAGAAGGAAAAATATTGGAAATTACTCCCGACAGAATAATCAGAATTCAATCCCAGACCCAGTCCAAGGAAAATCCTAAGAGAACCAAAAAATCTCTTCCGGTACTCGAATATAAAGCCCCCCTTCAAAGGGCAATTTGGGTTCAACAAGGTCAAAAAGTCATTAAGGGTCAACAACTTTTTGAAGGAAGTGTAGATTTAAAGAAGCTATTTAAATTGGCCGGTAAAGAAGCTGTCTGGCGTTACGTTATTAACGAAATTCAAAAAATCTATGTTTCCCAGGGAGCTATTATTCACGACAAACACATTGAGGTTATTGTTCGTCAGATGTTTTCTCGATTAAGAATCAAAGACCCGGGAGATAGTCTTTTGACCCCTGGTCAGATTATTGAAAAAGCCAGATTTTTAAAAGAAAATGCCCAGCTTAAAAAAGGAAAAAAGCAACCAATTAAAATCTCTTCGGTTTTGCTGGGTATTTCTCGGGTAGCCCTTACCACAGATAGCTTTTTATCTGCTGCTTCTTTCCAGGAAACCTCGCGAGTGTTAATTAAGGCCTCTCTTGAGGGAAAGGAAGACAAACTCCTTGGTTTAAAAGAAAACGTCATAATCGGTAAACTTATACCCGCCGGAACCGGTTTTGAAAAGTAATAAATCTTCAGACAAATTGTCTCAGAGAGACAAGATGTTATATTGCTTGGGAAGCTACCTCAAAGGACCGCAAAAATTCCCACCGAGAATTTTTACTTAGTCCTCGCTCGCTCTTCGTCCCTCTGGGCGAAACCTTGGCCGCTCGCTCCGGATGTCCTTTTCGGCACTTCCCTCGCTTTAACTTAATGCTTTATTATAAAGCTTTTCTCCCGATAACTACTCCCAAATTTACTCCATTTATTATAAATCGGTAAACTTATACCCGCCGGAACCGGCTTTGAAAAGTAATAAATCTTCAGACAGATTGTCTTAGAGAGACAAGATGTTATATTGCTCGGGAAATTGCTTCAAAGGATTAGCGTAAAGTAAAAAGATTAAAATCTGGCTTTGCGCTTTTGATTTTTCAGTCTAATTTATGTTAAAATAAAAAGGTATGGCCAGAAAAAAACGGAATCGAAAATCAAAAAAAACAAACCAAAAAACGAAAAAATCCAACCTTTTTATATTACCCCAAAGAGTAAAAAAATTAATTGGCGGAGTAATGACTTTTTTGATAGCCATTATCGTTATTCTTTCTTTTTTTGGAAAAGCAGGGATGGTAGGAGAAAAATTTATGAAACTATCCCTTTTGTTAATTGGAAGCACCATTTACGCGCTTCCTTTATTTTTAGCTCTGGCCGGAGCAGTATTTTTAAATACCCAACAGAGAAAGTTTTTGGGCCCTGTGATTTTTGCGATTCTAATTTTAACCCTGGGCATTTCAGGCATTTTTTCTTTATTAAATCAAGACCCGCAAAAAGGAGGATTTCTTGGATATATTTTTTCTTTACCCCTTCTTGGGCTTTTTGGTCTTTTGGTAACTAAAATTATATTTTTCACCCTGGTTATTGTCGGTATTTTAATTTTTTGGCAACTTTTAGTACCCTCTCCTTCATTAGATAGAGAAAAAGAAGAGAAAACATCGGTGCTGACTAGGGTATTTGGTAGAGCAAAACGCGTTCCCAAATTTGAGGTTAAAGAGGTTCCTCCCCTGCCCTCAGAAAAAGTCCCAGAATTCAAACCCAAAGCTCCTCCTTTAGAGCTTAAGATTAATAAAGTTTCTTATAAACCTTCAACCTCTAAATATAAACTTCCGCCTCTGGATCTTTTGGCTCAAGAAAAAGAGACTCCTTCAGCAGGTAATACCAGAACCAATGCGGTAATTATTAAAAAAACCCTGGAAAATTTTGGTATTCCAGTTGAGATGGCAGAAATAAATATTGGGCCTACTGTTACCCAATACGCCTTAAAGCCTGCCGAAGGAATAAAACTATCCAAGATAACCGCTCTTTCTAATAATCTTGCCCTAGCCTTAGCTTCTCATCCCATTAGAATCGAAGCTCCCATTCCAGGTCGCTCTTTGGTCGGAATTGAGGTTCCTAATAAAATAAGAGCTAGAGTTAGACTGGAAAGTTTGCTCTCTGAGCCCGAACTTCAGAACTCTTCTTCTAATTTAATTTTTGCTCTGGGCAGAGGAGTTTCTGGTAAACCAGACTATGCTGATTTAGCCAAAATGCCTCACCTTTTGGTGGCCGGAGCTACCGGAACCGGAAAAACTATTTTTCTCAATAACCTAATTTTATCTTTTTTATATCAAAATAGCCCAGAATTTTTGAGACTAATCTTGGTTGACCCAAAGAGGGTAGAGTTTACGGCCTATGGTAAACTTCCTCACCTTTTATCCCCCGTTATTTACGATGCCACAAAAACAGTTCACTGTCTGAATTGGTTAATTTCCGAAATGGGCAGAAGGTTTAATGTGCTGGCAATGGAAAAGGTTAGAGATATTGCAGGTTATAATGAAAAAGTTTTAAAAGAAGGAGGAGAGTTTATGTCCTATATTGTGTTAATTATTGATGAGTTGGCTGATTTAATAGTAGCCAAGGGAAGGGAGATAGAAACAGGTATTGTTAGGTTGGCCCAGCTGGCACGAGCTGTCGGAATCCATTTGGTGGTGGCTACTCAAAGGCCATCAGTGGAAGTAATTACCGGTCTTATTAAAGCCAATATTACCTCTCGAGTTAGCTTTCAGGTAGCTTCCCAGATTGATTCAAGAACGGTTTTAGATATGGCCGGAGCAGAAAAACTTTTAGGGTTGGGTGATCTTCTTTTTCTCTCTGCTCAGACGGTAAAGCCAAAAAGAATCCAAGGACCCTATGTTTCAGACAAGGAGGTAAAAAAAGTAACCAACTGGATAGTTGAAAACAACCAAGATATGGTTTTAGAAAATGGTTTATATCAAGACCTCCGGGATTCTCTGGAAAAATCAGAAGTAGAGGGTTTGGGGCTCGACCAGCTCTCCTCTTTCGAGCTCGCAGAAGACCCCCTTTATCCAGAGACTAAAAAATTGGTGATTGAAACCAGACGAGCTTCAGCCTCTTTTCTCCAAAGAAAACTAAAAATTGGTTATGCCCGAGCAGCCAGATTATTAGATATTTTAGAAAAAAGAGGCATAGTTGGACCGCCTCAGGGAGCGAAACCGAGAGAAGTTTACGGAGGCGAAGATGAGCCGCAAGAATTTATTTGACAGCGACCCGGAAAAATATTATTTTTAAAAGAAAATGGCTACAAAAAAGAAGAAAAACTCTTCAACCGGAAAAGAGAATTTAGAAGAGGCGGTGAGGGAAATTAAACAGCGATTTGGTGAAGGAGCTATTATGAAACTGAAAGAGGTGAGAGCGGTTAATGTGGATGTTATTTCAACGGGATCTCTGGCCCTTGATTTGGCCCTGGGTGTGGGGGGAATTCCTCGAGGAAGAGTTATTGAGATTTATGGTCCAGAGGCTTCAGGAAAAACCACTCTAGCTCTTCATATTTTAGCCGAAGCTCAAAAAAGAGGTGGGGTTGGAGCCTTTGTTGATGCCGAACACGCCATGGACCCGGACTATGCAAAAAAAATCGGAGTCAATATTGATGACCTACTAATTTCTCAACCAGATTCAGGAGAGCAGGCTCTTCAGATTGTTGAAACCCTAATTAGCTCAGGTCAGGTTGATATTATTGTGATTGATTCGGTAGCAGCTTTAGTGCCCAAAGCCGAAATTGACGGAGAGATGGGAGAATTTCAAATTGGTCTCCAGGCCCGCTTAATGAGTCAGGCTCTAAGAAAATTGTCAGGAATTGTTTCGAAAACGAAGACAGCTGTCATCTTTTTAAACCAGACCAGAATGAAAATCGGGCTGCGTTTTGGAAATCCCGAAACAACCCCTGGTGGGCTGGCTCTTAAATTTTACGCCTCGGTGAGAATTGATTTAAGGAGAATTGCCCAAATTAAGAGAGGAGATGAGATAATTGGTGGAAGACACAAGGCTAAAATAGTTAAAAATAAAGTTGCCCCTCCCTTTAAGATTGCTGATTTTGACATTTATTATAATGAGGGAATTTCAAAATGGGCTGACCTCTTAAATACCGGAATGAAAGCCGGTCTTGTTAAAAGGTTGGGCTCTTGGTTACAATTCGAAACCAAAAAACTTGGTCAGGGCATGGAAGCTTCTATGGGTTTCTTGAGAGAGAACCCAGAAGTGGCTGAAAGAATCAAAAAAGCTATTTTAGAAAAAGCTTAAAAAATCAAGAAAGAATCAGGTTTTGATTTTTCTTAATAAATCTTTTATTTGACAGTATAAGGTAAAAGGCCCAAGTGTCTTGCTCTTTTTATAGCTCTTGAGAGCTCTCTTTGATGTTTTGAGCAGAGACCGGTTCGCTTTCTACTTCTAATTTTCCCCAAGCCAGAAATAAACCTTTTAAGAAGGTCGCTATCTTTATAGTCAATTTCTCCCATATTTTTGACACAGAAATAACAAGACATGCTTCAGAGAACAATTTTTGTTGTTCTTTGTTTACTACTTATTGTTTATTGATTAAAATGGTATATCTTCTACTTTTATTTCTTCCTCTTCTTCAATGATCGGGATTTCTTCTTTTGTTTCTTCCTTGGGAGTAGCGGGAGTAATCTTTCCTGCTCTCGGTCCCATTTGAAGACGTTCGGTAATGATTTCTGTTCGATAGCGGGTATTACCACCTGAATCTTGCCAAGACCTTGTTTGAAGTCGTCCTTCAATTAAAACCAAGGAACCTTTCTTTAAATATTGTTGGATGATTTCGGCACTCCTACCAAAAGCAACAATATTATGAAACTCTGCCCTTTCTTGTTTTTTGCCCTCTTTATCATAAAAGACTCGATTGGTTGCCAAGCCGAAGTTGGCTACCGGTCGACCGTTAGGTAAAGAGCGAACATCTGGATCAGCGGTCAGATTTCCTAAAACAAAAACTTTATTTAGAAACATAATGGATTATTCCTCGAGGATTTCTTCTAATGTTTTTTCTATTTCTTTAAGTTCGACTTTTGTTTTTAGCTTAGCCTTTTTTACAATTTTAGGTTCAGCTGAAATTTTGGCCATGGTTTTCGGTGTTTTCTTGGACAAAAACAGAAAACGCAAAATATCCGTTGTTTCTTTTAATTTTTTCTCCAAATTTTCTAATCCCTCTGGATTTAAATAAAAAACCAGAGTTTTTAAAAGGATCGTAGTTTCTTTTTTAATTGGGTAACCCAATTTTTTGGTTGCCATCTTCTGACTTTTATCTAAAATTCCCCCTTCTTCTTGAATGAAAGAGTTTATTTTTTCAGAAAGATTTCTTGCCTTTTCCTCAGATAAATCGGGTTTTATTAAATAAGTTAATTCGTAAAATCTCATATAACTTAAATTTTAAACTCAATTACATCTCCGTCTTGGACTATATAGTCTTTCCCCACTATTTTTAAAAGGCCTTCTCGACGAGCCTCTGACCAAGAACTTACTCTCACTAACTGATTCCAAGGAACAATCTCAGCTTTAATAAATTTTTTTTCAAAATCTGAGTGAACCTTTCCAGCGGTTTCTGATGCTTTTGAGCCTCGCTCTATTGTCCAGGCCTTAGTTTCTTTTCCACGAGCTACCGTAAAAAATGTTATCAGATTGAGGATATTATAACAAGCAGCAATTAACTCATCAAGACTGGATTTCATTTCAAGTTCTTCTCGCTCTCTTTCTGATAGATCGGAAGTTTCTTCTTCTTCTTTTAGATTAATTTTAAGGTGGGGGATTTTAAGAGGGAAGCTGGTTTCCCGGTTAGTATTTAGGAGGTAAATAGCTGGTTTGGCGGTCAAAAGTTGATATTCTCTAATTTTTAACCTTTCTTCCTCTGTCATTTCTAATTCTGAAACCTGTTTTCCCTGAGAAACAGACTCTTTGATTTTTGTTAAAAAATTAATTTTCTTTAGAGTTTTTCTATCTTTTTTCTTTTCTAATTTAGATATTAAACCAGTTAAAGTTTCCAAGTCTTTCATCAAAAGCTCAACCTTGATAGTTTCAATTTCTTTTTCTGGGTTAATTTCACCTAAAACATTTTCTACCTCAAGGTCTTCAAAGGCTCTAATAATCTCTAAAATAGCATCACAATTTCTAATATGGGCTAAGAATTGATTCCCCAAACCCTCGCCCTTATGAGCTCCCTTGACCAGACCTGCGATATCTACAAATTCGATAGTTGTTGGGGTTATCTTCCCTGGTTTGATCACATTGGCAATCTCATTCAATCTTTGATCGGGAACAGAAACCTGCCCGATATTGGGTGAAATGGTTGTGAAGGGACGGGGAGAGATTTTCACCTCTTTTTTGGTTAGGGCCTTAAATAAAGTGGACTTTCCAACATTGGGCAAGCCCACGATTCCCACTGAAAAGCTCATATTAATATGCTATAATAAATGGGTAAGAAAATCAATTCTATGCCCAAATTAGAAAAGACAATGTTTCGCGAGTATGATATTCGCGGTCGGGTTTCACCCAAAGAGCTCGAAGAAGAAAACTGTCGGACTATCGGCAAGGGCTTTGGTAGTTTTTTAAAAAGAAAAAACGTTCGAGAGGCCGTAGTTGGTTTCGATGCCAGGGAGTATTCGGCCAGACTTAAAGATGCTTTTGTTTCTGGGATAATATCTACCGGAGTAAATGTGGTAGAGATCGGTCAAGTTTTGGTTCCCATTGCTTATTTTGCTCAGCATTTCTTAAAAATAAAGGGAGTAGCGATGGTTACAGCCTCCCATAACCCAAACGGTTGGAGCGGCTTTAAATTAGGTTACAATTTCGACACTACCCTTTTGCCGGAAGACATCAAAAAGCTTTATCAGAGTATCTTAAAAGAAGATTTCCCCAGGGGCCACGGTTCTCTTAAAAAAGAACCAGAAATTATCCAGGTTTATGGTGATTACGTAATTAGTAAGGTTAATCTTAAAAAATCCCTTAAGGTAGTGGTTAATACTGGCAATGGTACCGCAGGCCCCATTGTTCCTCCGATTTTAAGAAAAGCAGGCCTTCAGGTTGTCGAACAATTCTGTGATATTAATTTTAATTTTCCCCACCACGAACCTAATCCGGCAGCCCTTGAGGCTATCGAGGCTTTGAGCTCTAAGGTTAAGGAAATAAAAGCAGATATTGGTCTTGGTTTTGATGGAGATGGAGATAGGTTGGGAGTGGTTGATGAAAGGGGTGGGGTTGTTTGGCCAGACCGTTATCTCATTTTATTGGCTCGCCGGGTTCTTAAAGAAAAACCAGGTTCTTCTGTTGTCTTTGATGTTAAATGCTCTCAGGCTTTGATTGAAGAGATTGAAAAACAGGGAGGCAAACCTGTAATGTGGAAGACAGGCCACTCTTATATAAAAGAAAAAGCCAAAGAAGTTAATGCTTCTTTGGCGGGAGAGAGAAGCGGTCATATTTTTTATCGACACGGATATTATGGTTACGACGATGCTGTTTTTGCCGCTTTGAAACTACTCGAATACCTTTCCGGTCAAGATAAAACCATTTCAGAAATAATGAAGAGCACTCCTCAATATTTTATTTCTCCTGCCTGGCACGCCGATTGCGCCGACGAAGTAAAATATAAGCTTGTTGAAAAATTAACTAAAGAATTCAAAAAAGAATACGGTCAAGATAGAGTAATTGATATTAATGGTGCCCGGGTAAAATTTGATGATGGTTGGGGACTAGTTCGAGCTTCTTCTAATTTACCGGTTTTGGTTTTAGTTTTTGAATCTAAAACAAAAAAGGGGCTGGAGAGGATTGAGAGTATTTTTCGTCAAAAACTGGCTAAGTACCCTAAGGTTGGAAAAAAATGGATTAGCGGTTAAACCAAACCCATTTTTTTTCTAACTTCTGTCATGGTCGATTGGGCTATGACCTGAGCTTTTTTAGCGCCTTGATTTAAAACCTCCTGGACATAGACTTCTCTCTTGAGAAGTTCTTTTCTTTTTCTACGAATGGGCTCGAGAGATTGTACCAAAACCTTGACCAAGGATTTTTTTAATTCTTTGTAACCCCTTCCCTTAAAATCTTCCTCTAATTTTTTAATTGGCATTTCAGAAAATAAAGAATAAATAGTTAAAAGATTGGAAATACCTGGTTTTCTTTTCAGGTCATAAACTATTTCTTTGCCCGGGTCAGTAACAGCAGTCATTATTTTCTCTCGAATAACATTGGGTTCGTCTACTAAAAACAAACAGGACCGAGGAATAGACTTTGACATTTTTTGTTTTGGATTTTGTAAAGACATAATCTTAGCTCCTAATTTGGGCAACATTAATTCTGGTACCCTAAAGGTTTTACCAAATTTCCGATTGAATGCTCTGGCAAGAGTCCTGGCTAGTTCAACGTGCTGTTGTTGGTCTTTACCAACAGGAACTATGTCTGTTTGGTAGAGTAAAATATCAGCTGCCATTAAGATGGGGTAATTAAATAATCCCGCCCCAACAATTTTCTTGAATTGTTTTGATTTTTCTTTAAATTGGGTCATTCGGCTAAGATCGCCCATGGGGGTAATTGTGTTGAGTAACCAGGTTAATTCGGTATGCTCTTTTACGTAAGACTGAACAAAAATAATCGATTTTTCTGGATTGATTCCACAGGCTAAATATTCAACCGCTTTCTGAAAAATAACTTCTTGAAAATTTTTTGGGTCATAGGGAATGGTTATAGCGTGTAAATCAACAATGCAAAAAAGACACTTATGTTTTAGCTGAAGTTCAAGCCACTGCTTAATTGCACCAACATAGTTCCCAATATGCAATTTCCCGGTTGGTTGGATGCCGCTAAAAATTCTCATATGATTTTATGTAAATTATCGTGGTCTCTTGGTCGCAACCCGTGTTGAATGTCACCTTAGCTATTAGACCTCGATGACCACCGGTAATATAATTGGTCTTCTCTGGGTTTTGTTATATAAAAATTGTCCAATTTCATCTCTAATTTCTCCCTTAACATAACTCCAATTAACCGCCCCTCCAGAAAGAGTGGCTCTGTTAACAATTTTAATTACCCTTTTTCGGGTTTGAGCTAATAGTTCTTTTGACTCTCTTAAATAAACAAACCCTCTTGATATTATATCAGGAGAACCCCTAACCCTTCCAGTTTGTCTATCAATTATAGCCACAATGACGAACATGCCATCTTGAGCCAATTGCTGTCTATCTCTTAGAACTATCTCTCCTACGTCTCCAACGCCCAAGCCATCGACCATAACATAATTTGAGGGAACGCTTCTTTTTTCGATAAAAATTGTTTTGGAGCCCAGATTAATAACCTGACCGTTTTCGGCAACAATAATGTTTTTTTCTGAAAGACCGGCCTCCTGGGCTATTTGGGCGTGGGAGACTAGCATTGAATATTGACCATGAATTGGAAGAAAAAATCTTGGTTTTAGAATTTTGATCATCTGTTTCAGCTCTTCTTTTTGAGCATGGCCCCCGGCGTGTATATCCATCATTTTGTAGTGAAAAACCTGAGCCCCCTGTCTTAAAATATTATCCTTTAAAACCTGAACAGTTCTTTCATTCCCAGGCACAATTGAAGAAGAGAGAATCACAGAATCTCCCCTTCTAAGACGAATTGAGGAGTGTTCTTTGTTAACAATTCTCATTAAGGCAGCTGCGGTTTCTCCTTGAGCTCCGGTACACAAAATAGTTATTTTCGAATCTGGGAAGTTTGCAACCTCTTTTGGTTTCAAAAATCTACTTTTAGTTTTAAGGTACCCCAAATTCTTGGCAATTTCGACATTGGTTTTCATGGAAAAACCTTCAATACAAACCCGTCTTTTATATTTTTCTGACAGGGAGATGATTTGCCCGATTCTATTTATTAAGGAAGCGAAAGTAGCTGCGATAATTCTACCCCTTACCTGTCCAAAAATTGACCCCAAATTTTCAAAAATTTCTTTTTCTGAAAGCGACTTACCCTCTTCTTCGGCTCCTGTTGAGTCTGACATTAAGAGTAAGATTTTTTGGTTTCCTAACCTTTTTAATTTTTGAAAATCAGTTGGTAAATCATTTATTGGATTTTTGTCAAATTTAAAATCAGAGGTATGGAAAATATTTCCCACGGGTGTCTTTATAAACAAGCCTAAGTTACCGGGAATATTATGGTTTTGGCGAAAAAATTCAATTTTAAGAGAATTTAATCTGATTTTTGAACCATCTTTTACCGTTTCAATTTCTAATTTTGGCTGATAAGGGAAGTCTTCCTGTCTCTTTAAAATAATACCTCGAGTTAGGGGAGAGGCAAAAAGGCGTAAACCCGGTCTCCAAATTTTATCAATTAAATAGGGGACAGCCCCTATGTGGTCGTAATGGCCGTGAGTAAAAACTACACCCAAAATCTTTTTTTCTTTACCTTTTAGATAAGAAATATTAGGAATAATATAATCAATGCCCGGCATACTTTCTTCTGGTAATCTAAACCCCATTTCAACAATTAAAATTCCCTCCTGCGTTTCCAGAAGCATCATATTACGCCCAACCTCTCCCAGACCACCAAGTGGTATAATCTTTAGCCTTTTTTGTTTTTTCATGATGCCGAGGGTGGGATTCGAACCCACATGGACTTTTGGTCCACAAGCTCCTGAAGCTTGCGTGTCTAGCCAAATTTCACCACCTCGGCTTTTTATTTTTTCTTCCAATTCTTAATGGCAAATTCCCAACGTTTAAATGTACCGCAATCTGTCCACCTTCCTCTCCATTTGTATCCAAAAAGTTTACCTTCTTTGGCTAACTTAGGAAAAAGATCACTTTCTAACATGGAAAACTTTTTTCTTTTAGGAAAATATTTTCTAATCTCTGGCGACATTATGTAAATGCCGGAATTGATATAATAAGAAGGTGGCTTTCTGGGTTTCTCAATAAAATTAATAATTTTATCCCCCTTAATTTTAGCCACACCGTAATCCTTCGGGTTTTTTACCCTCACAAGACCTACGGTTACCAAAGCTCCTTTTTGTCTGTGCCAGCTCATCATTTTTTTAATATTAAGCTCTTTCAATTCGTCGCCATTTGAAACAACAATTGGTTCTCTAAACCATTGAGGGCTAATCTTTTTGGCAATAGGAGTAAAGGTTCCCGAGGGTTTTCTTTCCACCATGAGTTCAATTTTTTTTCTTGGAAAATAGATAACTCGCCATTTAGCAAAGTCTTTCAGATGCTTTTTCTGGACATTGATTTTAATATCAGTAATTCCGTTTTTCAGATAAAGCTCGACCAGGTAAGTGATTATTGGAATTTTATTTACTGGCAATAAGGGCTTTGGAATTTCCAAAGTAAGAGGATAAAGCCTGGTTCCTTTTCCAGCCGCTAGAATAAAACCTTTCATGGGTTTTTTAGTTTATATTATTTCTTTAACAATGCTTTAAGATTAGGACCAAATTTTGGATGCTTAAGACTAAGATAAAGATGAGACTTTAGCCAACTTTCCTTATTACCGCACTCAAGCCACTTTCCCTCAAATTCGTAGCCATAAATTTCCTTCCCGTCTTTTATCATTTCTTTTAAGCTTTCAGCTAAAATTATTTCCCCTTTTGCTCCTGGCTTGGTTCTTGAAAGATATTCCAAAACTTCGGGATTTAAGATGTATTTTCCGACAATGGCAAGGTTGGAAGGCGCCTCCTCAATTGACGGCTTTTCTACTATTTCTTTAATTCTATAAACCCTGTTTTTCACCTTTTCAACCCTAACAACCCCGTAAGAAGATAATTTTTCTTTAGGAAGTCTATAAAGAGCAATTACTGGTTTTTGATATTTTTTAAATACCCTAATCAATTGCAAAAGGCAAGGAGTTTTAGACTCAACAACATCATCGCCAAATAAAACAGCCACAGGTTCCTCCTTAATAACTCCTTTTGCTCGTAAGATGGCGTGACCGTCCCCAAAAGGTTTTCTTTGAAAAACGCGAGAAAGAGAGACGCGCCGAGAAAAAGAAATTGCACGAGAAAGTCTTTCAAATTCTTTAAGTTCTTTTAAGATTTGATTTTTCTTTCTTTTTTCAAGAATTTCTTTGAGCTTTTTATGGTCTCGATTGAAATAATCTAAAATTATTCCTTTTTCCGACCGACTGACAAAGATTATTTCTTTTATACCCGAAGCGATAGCCTCTTCGACAATATATTGTAAAACCGGCTTATCAACTAAAGGAAAAAGTTCCTTTGGTAAAACCTTACTCAGGGGTAAAAATCTTGTTCCCAATCCAGCTACTGGTATGATAGCTTTTTTTACTTTTTTCATCTCAGATTTAAGAAGGCCCGGCCCCCGTAGGCTTTACAGAGGAAGGGCCTCTGTTGGTTTTATTTTAAGAAATTTAAGTTTTTAGGTATTGATTTTAGGGGTTTTTCAAAACGAAGCTTTGGAATCGACTTGTAGTTTTTATTTTTTACCCAACCAGATTTCGTATAATAATAACAAGCTCCCTTCTTTTTTTCAAATAAATCATACAATCCTTTACATTTTTTATTAATCCAATTAGCCATTTTTAGGGTTTTTTTTGAGGGATTAATTGTTACATGACCATAATTTCTGGGAATAATAAGTCCCTCTCTTTTTTTGGCCTTGATACAAAAAACATCTTGAATAATCTCCCCTCGGCATTTTTGCATTAGAAAAACAGCTTCTCCCTCGACCACTATATAAAGCTCTGGAAAGGGCTCTGAGTGCTCGTGGCCCTTTGTTTTCAAAAATTCTTTCCCCAACATCTTTTGGGGCATAACTGTAATATCATATCTTAAGCCATTTTTTTCTTTAAGGCCACGATACATATAATAAAGTTCTAAATTAGGAGCCGTTTTAGCCCAATTCTCATCATAAAGAACATTTCGCATATTATCCAAATAACGAATATCGGGCTTTTTACTTCTTATTTCTTGTTTCTTCTTTCCCTGTTTCATTTCCATGCTCTTTTGGTTTTAATATACCAATTTTCTATATCACTGAGACGCCTAGATGGGTCAACAATCATTCCCTCTTTTATGCCTTTTATTTCTGAAGAGACCAAATAAAGATAATCTGGGCTATATAAAAACACCGCTGGTCCGTCTTTAATTAAAATTTCTTGAAACTCTTCTAATTTTTCTTTTCTAATTTTTGCATCAAGATTTTGGCGAATTTCTTCCAATAGTTTATCGATTTTACCATTGCTATAAAACGCCAGATTTAATCCAGGGTCTCTTTTTTGGGAAGAATGCCAGAAAGGATAGGGATCTGGAAGGGAGCCTAAAATTTCGCCAAACAAAAGGGTTTCATAATCTCTTTTTTTGATAATGTCTCTTTCGATGGTAGAGATATCAAAAACTTGAATATTAAGAGTCAAGCCAAGTTTTTCCCACTGTTCTTTTAAAAGGGCGGCTGTCTTTACCATTAGGGGTTGTTCTACTGTTATTAAAGAAATTTCAAGGGGAATTTCTTCTGTTTGGACATAACAGAGCTCATTAAGCTTCTCGCGGGTTTTTACCCTAACCTCTCCCGTGCCTTCTTTTAGCCCCGAGGGAATTAAAATTTCTTGAGCATATTTTTCCTGAAATTTAATAACAGCTTCTTTTGTTAACTGACCAAAATAGCCCGATATCGTTCCGTCGGGATAAACATCGGGAAAGCGAGCTAAACATTTTTGGAGTTCTTCGACCTCACTCCCCTTAGATCCAAACCCAAGATTGCTCTGGAGCTGAAAGGAGGCTTTCTTTTTGACCATTTTAATTCTTTTTCCCTCTTCGTTTTCAATAAACCCTGCTTTTTCTAAAATTTCTTTTGCTTTTTCTAAATCGAATTGATAAATCTCACTAGGCTCTTTAAATCCATAGACCTGAGGTAGGATAGGGGAATGAATAACCTTTCCATGGCCGAAAAGAATTTTTTCGACCATCTCTTCTTTGTTGGTACCATAATTTAACGCCTTTCTTACTTCCTCATCAACTAAAACTTTTGATTTTTCTAAGTTAAAAAAAATAGCAAAATATCTTGGTAGAGAAAGAGAATAAAGCCTTAAATCTAAATTAATTTTTGGTAGATTTTCGACTGAAAGAAGGGTAAATCCCTTAATTTCTCCCTTTGAATATTCTTTTAGTAATTCCTCTTCGCTATCATAGAAAAAGAAAGTTATTTTGGGTATATTCGGTCCCTGGCCAAAATACCTCGGATTTCTTATTAAGGTTAATGAGCTTATTTTCCCCTGGTCTGTTTGAAGCAAATTTTTTAATTTATAAGGGCCCGAACCGATAGGTTTTAAATTATAAAGAGTTAGGGGAAAATTCTGAGGCGAGACTGTTTTCCAGATGTGTTCGGGTATAATTTTAAGGGTGCACTGTTCGAGGAAAATAGCCGAAGGCTTTTTGAGTTTAAAACGAAGACTTCTATCAGAAACTTTTTCTACCTCAACCCCTAACCAACTTACTCTCTGAGGACTTTTAAAATCGGGATTTTGGATGGTTTCGATGGTAAAGATTATGTCATTAATATTCAGTGGTTCTCCGTCTTCCCAAAAAATATTTTCTTTCAGGTCAAACTCATAAACCCTACCCTCTTCCAGAATCCGGTACTCTTTGGCTAGCTCGGGAATAATTTTACCATCGGGGTCATATTTCATTAAACCTGTAAAAAGCAACTCAACCAAATCACGATCAACATCATTGGTTAATCCGTAAATTGGATTTAAAAATCTGGGTTGACCCACCAGAGCCTCTGTGTATTCTCCGCCAAGGGCGGGTCGAATTTCTGTGTGGTTAAAATAAAAATTAATTAAGAGAAAACCAAAAGAGACAATTGCTCCAAATAAAAAAACAGAAAAGACTCTCTTTTCTTTTTGATTTAAAACTTTGAAAAGTTGGTTCCACTGCGTCCTAGAAGGCCATTTTTGGGGAAAACTCATAATTTTAAACAACAAGATTGAGCAAGGCTAAAACCAAAAATAAGGCTCCGAAAATTATAGTTAGCCAGAAAATTTTTTTCTGAAAACCCCGCAGGGTAGAATAAAAACCTCCCTCTCCTCCAAATGGAGAGCCTAAGGTCGTCCCTCTTTGTTGTAATAGAATGAAGACAATTAATAATGCCGAAGCAATAATTTGAGCTATTGGTAAATATTCTTTCATTAGTTTAGTTTTAAATTTTTTTTCAGGTTCTAAGAATTTGTGAGCTCCCTTTAGGCTTTATAGACCCCCAGAATAAAACTTATTCCCCAAATAATAATGGTTGTCAAAAAAAGCGATAAAAGGCCAAGGATGGTCAATTCAGGAAACACAACATCTACTATCCAGACCACCATCATATTGATTACCAAACCAAAAATCCCAAAGGTTAATATTCTTAAGGGTAAGGTAATTACTTTTAAAACAGGCTTTATAAAAAAATTCACCAGGCCCAAGGTTGAACCAACCAAAAGGAAAACTTGCCATTTTTCAGCAAATTCTATGCCTAAAAAAGCAGATTGTCCCGGAAAAACCTCTAAGGTTACTCCGGGAATGAACTGGGTCGCCAGCCAAAGGCCTAAAATACCGGCAATGATTTGAAGAATTAATCGATTGAGCACGATATTTCAGGATAGCAAAAGTAAATTATTTTAGCAAGATACTTCTTCTTAATTTTCGGTGATATTCTATAGCAAATCGGTGGGCCTCGTCTCGAAGTTGTAAAACTAAATTAAAAATTTCTCTGGGAAGGCTTTTTAACAAAATAGGATTTTTTCCTTTCTCAATAAATAATTCATTTTTTCTTTTAGCCAAAGCCATAACCGGAATTGTTAATTTTTCTTTGCGAACAATTGCTTGAACAGCTTTTAACTGTGATTTCCCTCCATCAATTAAGATTAAATCTGGAAAGGGCCATTCGTTATGCCCAAGCCTTCTGGTTAAAACTTCTTTTATCATTCCCACATCATTTGCCCTTCCCTCGGCCTTTATTTTGAATTTTCGATAAAAGTTTTTAGCGGGTATACCCTCAATAAAAGTAATCATCGAACCGGTTGCTTTTTGACCCTGAATATTTGAGACGTCGTAAGCTTCTATTCGCTTAATCTGTTTTTGAGTTTTTAATATTTTTTGAAGGATTGCTTGGAGGTTATCCCAGGGAATCAAAATTTCAGGTTGCGGCTCAAAAATTCTGGCATGAGCCAAAATTTTTTCCAGCGCTATAATTTGGTCGCGGATCTTAGCTGCTCTCTCATAATTTTGAGAAAAGGCAGTTTCTTTCATTTCTTTTTTTAAACTTTTTAAAACCGATTTATTCTTTCCCCTCAAAACAGCCATTAAATTTTTAATATTCTTGCGATACTCTTTTTTATTAGGATTTGGCCCCGGACAAAGCCCCAAATGACACCAAGAACAAAGTTTCTTAGGATGTTTTTTGCTTGAATAATAAGGAAAAACTTTTCTTAAAATTTTCAGGGTAGCTTTTAATGCTCGACCATCCACAAAAGGCCCAATGAAATTAGTTTTGAACTTTACCTTTTGATTTTTAAATCCGGTTTGGTGAGTCAAAAAAACTCTTGGGAAGTTTTCTTTTGTTACGGCGACAAAAAAGAAGTTTTTGTCATCCCGCCAAAGAATATTATATTTTGGCTTATAATTTTTAATTAACTGAGCTTCTAAAACAAGAGCTTCAATCTCTGAACTTGTTGAAATCCAACCTATTTTTTTAACTTTATCGATAAAGAGATTGTCCCGAAAGGTTTTATTTTGAAAATGACTTTGGACTCTTTCTCTAAGGTTAGAAGCTTTCCCAATATAAAAAAAATCTTTTTCCGCTACAAAAGCATAGACACCAGCCCCTTGGGGAAGTTGCAAAATTTTATCTTTTGACGCCCTCGACAGGCTCAGCTTCAATCCCGAGCGCGGTCGAGGGATTGATACAAATTTAAATTCCATCTTACTAAATTATCATATTATATTCTTTAAAATTTTTGAAATACTATTCTTTCAAGTTAAAGATAAAGGGTTGAATTTTTTCAAAAGAAAAAGTATAATAATTGTTATGGCTCAAGACTTTATCAAAATTCGAAAAGCCAGAGTTCATAATCTCAAGAATATTGATGTTGATATTCCCAAAAATAAATTCGTAGTAATTACCGGTATTTCAGGTTCTGGAAAATCTTCTTTAGCCTTTGATACTCTTTATGCCGAAGGTCAAAGGAGATATGTTGAAAGCCTATCTGCTTATGCCAGACAATTTTTAGGGGTGATGGATAAACCAGACGTAGATTCAATTGAGGGCATATCTCCGGCCATTGCTATTGACCAAAGAAAGGCTGCCCACAACCCCCGCTCAACAGTTGGAACAATTACTGAAATTTATGATTATTTAAGACTTTTGTTTTCCAGAATAGGAATCCCTCACTGTCCGAAATGTGGTAAGAAAATTTCTCGTCAGACAATTGACCAAATTACAGAACAGGTTTTAAACCTACCCCTAGGAAGCGAGATTACAATTTTAGGCCCGGTTATCAGGGGTAAAAAAGGAGAGCATCGTGGAATTTTAGAAGAAATCCAAAGAGCAGGCTTTGTAAGGGTGAGAATTAACAGCATAATTCATCGGGTAGAAGATATTATCGAATCCCCGGTGGTGGAAAAAGAGCGAGCTGGGCAAGTATCAGAAACCAGAGGTGTCTGGAGTCGGGGGATTACTTTAGATAGATACAAAAAACATAATATTGAGGTAGTGGTTGATAGGTTGGTGATTGATAAAAATTTAGATAAATCCAGACTGGTTGATTCCTTAGAGACCGGATTGAAATTGGGTAAAGGCATAGTTATTGTAAACCCTAAATTTCCAATGAAAAAATTCAAAAAAAGGGGAGAGGATTTGATTTTCAGCGAGCATTTTGCCTGCGAAGAATGCGGCATTTCTCTCCCTGAGTTAGAACCTCGTTTTTTCTCTTTTAATTCACCCCACGGAGCTTGCCCGGTCTGTCAGGGACTGGGAGAAAGATTAGAAGTTGATCCCAAGCAAGTTATTCCCAATCTCAATTTATCAATAGCCGAGGGGGCAATTTTCCCCTGGGCGCATGCTTCTCATAAAATTGGGCGCCAGGGCTATTTCTGGTGGCAGTTATTAGAATTGGCGCAAGAGCGCAATTTTTCTTTAGATGTTTCGGTTAAAGAACTTTCTTCTAAAATCATCGATTTAATTTTATATGGAGATAAAAAAGGAGATTTCGAAGGAGTAATCCCTTCTTTAGAAAGACGCTATCACGAGACAGATTCAGAACATACCAGGGCTGAAATTGAAAAATATATGGTTGTAAAAAAATGCGAGCAATGTCAGGGAAAAAGACTAAGACCCGAAGCCTTGGCCGTTATCATAAACGACCAATCAATTGATAACATAGTGGCACTTCCTGCCAACAAAGCCCAGCAATTTTTTGAAAAGCTACTTAATTCTAAATTTACTAATTTCAATTCTAGCACCTATAAAATTACTCAACCCATTATCAAAGAAATCATTAATCGTCTTCAATTTCTGATTGATGTGGGCTTAAGCTATCTTACTTTAGATAGAAGAGCAGATACTTTAGCTGGCGGCGAAGAACAAAGAATAAGGTTGGCTACCCAAATAGGCTCCAAATTAACTGGAGTCTTATATATTTTAGATGAGCCCTCAGTAGGTCTCCATTCTCGAGACCAGGGCCAATTAATCAAAACCTTAAAGAAATTAAGAGACCTCGGCAATACTATTGTGGTTGTAGAACATGATCCCCAGACTATTTTAAATGCCGATTGGGTAGTTGATATTGGCCCGGGGGCAGGAAAAAATGGAGGACGAATTACTTTTGAAGGAACCCCAAAAAAACTTCTGAAATCCAAAAACCTTACTGGCCAATATTTGTCAGGCAAGAAAAAAGTAGAAACAGAAAAAGAAAAAAGCAATCAAAAGAAAAACCCCAGAGAGAAAAATCAAAAGCACCTAATCATAAAAGGAGCAAAAGAACATAATTTGAAAAACATTGATGTCAAAATTCCCCTGGGAAATTTTGTCTGTATTACCGGAGTTTCAGGTTCCGGTAAATCATCTTTAATGGATGATATTTTAGCCAAAGCTTTAATGAGAAAATTTTATCACTCTAAAGAAGAACCTGGCAAGCACGATGCCATTTTAGGCACAGAACGTCTCAATAAAGTAGTTTTAGTAGACCAATCTCCCATTGGTCGAACGCCGAGGTCAAACCCAGCTACCTACACCGGAGCCTTTTCTCATATAAGAAGTCTTTTTTCCAAAACCAAAGAAGCTAGAATTCGAGGGTATAAGCCCGGACGATTTTCCTTTAATGTTAAGGGAGGAAGATGCGAGACCTGTCAGGGTCAGGGAGAAATTAAAATTGAGATGTATTTTTTGCCAGATGTTTATGTAAAATGTCAGGACTGCAAAGGAAAAAGATACAATAAAGAGACTTTAACTATTGAATATAAAGGCAAAAATATTTCTGAGGTTCTAGATATGACTATCGAAGAATCTCTTGAGTTTTTCAAAAATATACCTCCTCTTTTTCAAAAATTGAAAACATTAAGCGATGTGGGCTTGGGTTATTTACAACTCGGGCAATCTGCCCCCTCTTTATCAGGTGGAGAAGCTCAAAGAGTGAAGTTAGCCACTGAACTTTCAAAAAAAGCAACCGGAGCCACCCTCTATATTTTAGATGAACCCACTACCGGATTACACCCAGACGACATCAAAAGACTCGTTTTAGTTTTAAGAAGATTGGTAGACAGGGGAAATACGGTTTTAATAATCGAACATAACTTAGACGTTATTAAAAACACCGATTGGATAATTGACCTGGGACCTGAAGGAGGAGAGGAGGGGGGGTATATTGTAGCTACGGGGAATCCTTTTGAAATTTCTAAAAATAAAAAAAGTTACACCGGCCAATATTTAAAAAGGGTCCTCAGAGAAACTTGACGAATTTCTGGAGTATATAACAAGAAATCATTAAAAATAAGGTAAAAAAATCTTGACATTTTGTAAGGGCATTAGTAAGATGCCTTATAGTAATTAGCAATCAAAGGTCGCGTTTGCTAAACAATCTATCAAAGATATGAAAATAAAACCAATATCAGATCATATTCTTATCGAACCCATCAAAGAGGAAGAAAAAACAAAGTCAGGAATTTTCCTTCCTCAAACCGCTGAAAAAGAAAGACCAGAACAGGGCAGGGTGATTGCCGTGGGACCTGGTCGAAGAACCGAGGAGGGTCAAATAGTACCGGTTTCTGTAAAACCTGGCCAAAAAGTTTTATTTACAAAATATGGGCCAAATGAAATAAAGGTCGATGGTAAAGAATACTTAATAGCCAAAGAAGAAGATATTCTTGCGATTATTGAATAATCGTGAAAATTTCTATTTTAAAAAAAATATGGCAAAACAAATTTTATTTCAAGAAACAGCCAGAAAAAAACTTAAAGCTGGTGTCGATAAAATCTCCAATGCTATTAAGGTTACCTTAGGACCAAGGGGCAGACATGTAGTTTTAGACAAGGGATTTGGAGCTCCGGAAATTTGTGATGATGGAGTAACCATTGCTAAAGAAATTGAGCTTGAAGATAGGGTGGAAAATTTAGGAGCTGAAATCATTAAAGAGGTCGCAGACAAAACAAACGACGTCGCAGGAGACGGAACCACTACGGCAGTAATTCTGGCCCAGACCATAATTTCCGAGGGCTTTAAAAATGTTACTGCCGGCGCCAATCCCTTAGGATTGAGGAGGGGCATTGAAAGCGGAGTCAAAGTGGTTGTTGAAAACCTGAAAAAGATGTCCAAATCTATTTCTAAAAAAGAAGAGATTGCTCAGGTAGCTACCATTGCTGCTTTAGACCCGGAAATTGGAAATTTAATTGCCGATATATTTGCCGAGGTTGGTAAAGATGGCGTAATTACAGTGGAAGAATCAAAAAGATTTGGTTTGGAAAAAGAAGTTGTCAAGGGATTGCAATTTGACCGGGGTTTCGTTTCTCCTTATATGATTACTGATGCAGAAAGAATGGAATCTATCCTTGAAGACCCCTATATTTTAGTTACCGATAGAAAAATTTCTGCTCTAGCTGAAATCCTTCCCATAATGGAAAAAGTGGCAAAAAGCGGAAAAAAGGACTTAGTAATTATTGCTGATGATGTTGAAGGAGATGCTTTAGCCACTTTACTTGTTAACAAACTTAGAGGAGTATTTAATGCTCTGGCTGTGAAAGCCCCTGGTTTTGGGGAGAGAAAGAAAGAGGTGTTGGAAGATGTTGCTATAGTTACCGGAGCCCAGGTGGTTTCTGAAGAACTGGGTTTAAATCTGGAAAACATCGAATTGAAGCAATTGGGTCATGCAAGGAAAGTGGTTTCTTCCAAAGAAAAAACAACAATTATTGAAGGTAGAGGAGAAAAAGAAGATATTGAAAAAAGAATCTCCCAGATTAAAAGCGAAATAAAAACCACTGAATCTGAATTTGATAAGGAAAAATTACAAGAAAGATTAGCCAAACTTGCAGGTGGAGTAGCGGTTATAAAAGTTGGTGCAGCTACTGAGGTAGAACAAAAAGCAAAACAAAGAAAAACTGAAGATGCTTTAAATGCTACCAGGGCAGCAATCGAGGAGGGAGTTTTACCGGGAGGAGGAGTTGCCCTAATAAGGTGTATACAGGTTTTCGATGCGCTTAAGCTGGAAGAAGATGAAAAAACAGGCTTAAATATTCTTAAAGGAGCTCTTGAAAAGCCCATTCGACAAATTGCTGAAAATGCTGGGTTAGATGGAGCTGTTGTAGCTGAAGAGGTTAAGAAAAAGCAAGGTGCTTTTGGTTTCAATGCCGAAAGCCTGAAATATGAAGACCTGGTTATAGCTGGAATTGTTGACCCAACAAAAGTTGTCAGGGCAGCCCTGGAAAATGCAGCTTCAGCTGCCTCCATGTTTTTAACCACAGAAGCTGTTGTTGCTGAAAAGCCCGAAGAAAAAGAAAAAGCGGGAATGCCTCCAATGCCAACTGGATACTAATAAAATAGTGAAATCTAAAAATTTTTCTCTGATTCATTAGAGATTAGCTGGTCGGGATATTATCCCGACCAAGCGTTTATTATTGGCAAAAACCTCAATTTTTAGTAGAATTTAAAAAGAAGTTAGGAGAGGTGTGCCGAATTGGCAAGGCGCAGCTCTGGAGAAGCTGTGGGGAGTAATCCCCTTGTGGGTTCGAGTCCCGCCCTCTCCGCTAGAAAAATTAATTTAAAAATATGGATTATCAAAACTTCTTTCAAATTTTTATTCTCTGGATTTTATCTCGAGGGATTAAAGTTGCTCTTGTCTTAATTGTTGCTTGCTTAGCCTCTCAACTTGCTAACATTTTAATTCGCAAACTAATAAGACCTTTAGCCAAGGAGGGTTCTAGGATTAAAGGAATAGTAGATGAAGAGATTTTAAAGCAAAGAGAAAAAACCCTTGAAGGAGTTTTCATTTCAATTGTCAGTGTCGTAATTTGGCTAACAGCTCTCTTTATGATTCTGCCCGAATTTGGAATCAATACTACCCCGCTTTTGGCAGGTTCTGGTATCGTAGGTTTGGCGGTTGGTATGGCTTCCAGCAGTTTGATTCGAGATTATATATCAGGCCTTTTTATTTTGCTTGAAGACCAATACCGTGTGGGTGAAAAGGTGAATCTCGTGGGTATTCAGGGAAAAGTTAAAAATTTGAACCTAAGACGCACAGTCCTTGAAGACTCCACAGGTGCAATTCATTATATCCCCAACGGCCAAATCACAAAGGTTGCTAATTTCTCAAGGAGTAAAAAATCTCAAAAGTGAAAAATAAAACAGTAGCCATTAAAAAACGATTGTTCAAAGAAATTGCCCAATTAAGGGATGAAAGGGGATTTATAAGAGCCGGTTTGCCAAGATATAACCGGCTTTTTGGTCGCGATTCTTTAATTGTTTCCTGGCAACTTTTAAATATTGACTCAAAAATCTGCCAAAAAACATTAGAAATTTTAGCCAAACTTCAGGGTAAGAAAACCAATAAAGACAACGAAGAAGAGCCAGGGAAGATTTTACACGAAACCGGTTTGAAAAAGAAATTTAATCCAGAAATTCCCAATCTTCTCTTTCCTTATTATGGCTCTGTAGATTCTACCCTCTGGTTTTTAATTCTTTTTTCTTTCTATTTTAGAAAAACTAAAGATAGAAAATTTTTAAAAAAATATTGGCCAAATGTTTTATCTTCTTTAAACTGGCTCATAAATTACGGGGATAAAGATAATGATTTATTTTTAGAATATAAAAGAGAAAATCCAAAAGGACTCTTTCATCAGGGCTGGAAAGATAGTCTGAAAAATCATTTGAAAATTTCTCCTCCAGTAGCTATTGTTGAAGTTCAGGGTTATCAGTATTTAGCTTTAAAAAAGATAGCTAAACTTTCAAGGACTTTAAGCGATAGAAAATTGGAAAAAGCTTTGATCCTGAGAGCCGAAAATCTTAAAAAGAGATTTAATGAAAGATTTTGGATGAAAAAAGAAAAATATTTTGCCTTAGCTCTCGATAAAAATAAAAAGCAAAAAAAAACAATCACTTCAAATCCTGGCCATTTATTGTTTACAGGTATTGTAGAAACTAGGAAAGTGGCCGGAGTAGCGAAAAGATTGTTTCAAAAGGACCTCTGGACCCCATATGGAATTCGTACCCTTTCTACAAAAGAGTCAGATTTTGACCATTATTCTTCTCATTTAGGTTCTGTTTGGCCCCACGACAACTGGATAATTGCCCAGGGAATGAAAAAATTGGGATATAAAACAGAATATTTAAAAATAAAAAAAGCTCTTTTACGAGTTTATAAAAAATTAGGTTTTCTTCCTGAATTTTACGGCATTGTGAATAATGATATTATCTTAGAAATGGAAAAGCCCATTTGTTATCCTCAGGCTTGGGCATCAGGGGCTCTGCTTAATTTTCTTTCTTAAACATTCATTAAATTATCAGTACCCAAAGGTGCATTTTTAAGCAGTTTCTCGAAAAACTGCCTTCTTTTTTTCAAAAGGGATTGGGGAATTTCAGCTGGTTTAGCTTCTATCCCCCCGACAGCTAAATAAAAAATCACCAGTGGAAATATCTTACGAAAGGTAATTTTTTCTTTTAGAGAAAGAAGGTTAAGATAGTTTTGAATTAATTTTCTTCTAATTTCTTTTTTGGCTTGCCAGAGGTGAGTAAAAAAATAAGCAATATCAAAAGTAAAATTATTGATTTGAATAGATTCCCAGTCCAGAATTTTGAGACTTCCCCTTGAAACTATAAGATTTCCCAAATTAAAATCTCCGTGAGAAAAGCATCTGTTTTCTTTTTTCAGCAACCTCTCATTTTCTTGAAAAGCTTTTTTAATTTTTTGAACTAATTGTTTATTCAAAACTTTTCTTTCCAATAAAAAAGGAAGGGAGTCTTGAGAATCGAAATAATTTTTTTCGGAAAATTTTTTTAAATTAAATGACGAAAAAGGAGTTTGCTTTATTCGATATATTGCTTTCACTAAAAGCAAAAACCCCTCTTTTTTAATGTCTCTTTTTAGTTGTTCGTTGGTTCCCAAAAGAAAACCTGTTATATGTTCTCTGGTAAACCATTCAAAATCTTTTTCTATTTTGCTCTGATAAAGCTTGGGAATGTATTTTGAAATTTCAATTTCTTTTTCTTTCAATTTTTTCAAAAATAAAATTTCAGCCATCATTTTTCTTCTGGCATCAGGATTTTTGTGCAACCTGGCATAGAAAATCAATTTTTTTCCTTTTTCATCTCTGCAAATTGCTAAATATCTGTGTTTTCTCCCCCTCGTTTTTTTAATGAACTCTTTTGGTGAAACTTTGGGTTTTATTTTTAACTCTTTTAAAACTTTGTTAATTTTTTGCTCAATATTGGGAATTAGATTTTTCATATCATTTCTTCAGAATCCTTAGAAAGATCCTCTCATAATCATCTATCATTCTCTGGTAACTAAATTTTTTCTCCACCCAGCTCCTGCACTCCTTTCTTTTAATCTGGTCAACTTTCTTAATGGCTTTAATCATTTCTTCAATTGTTTTTATAACAAAGCCAGTTTTTCCGTCTTTTATTACCTCACTGGCTGACCCCCTATCAAAAGCTATTACCGGTGTTCCACAGGCCATAGCTTCAATAAAAGTTAAGCCAAAGGGCTCTTCCCATTGAATGGGACAGAGTAAAACCTTAGCTTGGCCATAATATTGGTAAGTTTTTTCATAGGGAACATTTCCGATATATCTTATATTTTTGCTCAGGAAGGGTTTTATTTTTCTTTCCCAATAATCCCCGGTATTGGGAGTGCCAGCAATGATTAGTGGTTGTTTTGCTTTTCGAGCAGCTACTACGGCTTCTGCCACCCCCTTAGTTGGTAAAAGCCGACCAAGGAAAAGACACTGATTTTTAGGTTGAGCCGAAAAAGGAAAAAGCTTTAAATCTAAGCCATTGTAAATTGTTGCTATCCAGTTTAGATTGGGGGCTGGCTTTCGCTGGGCATTTGATATGGAAACGAAATATTGGTTTTTACTCTGAAAGAGTTGAAATATTTCTTTTCTCCAGTGATATACCGGATCGTGAAGCGTATAAACAATCGGGATTTTTTTGAAAGCCAAACCAAAAGGTAGAGCTCTGTCTGCAGGATGAATATGGATAATATCCAACTTTTGCTTTATTGCTTCTTGATAGATTAAAGAAATAAGGTATTGGTCCCACAAATTAAAAATTTTACACTTTTCTCCTCCTCCGACCTGAGGACTAGAAATAATTTTTAAATCTTTTTTTCCAGAAAAACCGTGAAGAGGTTCTAAATTGCCAGAAATCATTTTGGTTACCCTTAGTTCTGATCCCTGAGGGGCAAAAAAGTAAATTTCATGTCCCTTTTTAGTTAAACCCTCAGCCACAGCCCCGGCAATAAACATGGGAGCGTAAATTATCCCTTGAGGAGGAGGAATGGTAAAATGACCCGTCACCATCATACCAATTTTCATTTTTTTGCTCATAATTTGGAAGTTAGAATTTTGTAATAAATTTTTTCGTAATCATCGGTCATTCTTTGATAACTAAATTGTTTCTCTACCCAGTTTCTACAATCTTCTCTTTTAATCCGGTCAATTTTTCTGATGGCTCCGACAAGCCCCTTAATGTTTCTTTTGCCTTTTTTGTCCAAAAATGGCACAACAAATCCTGTTTTCCCATTTTTAATAACCTCAGAAACCGAACCCTGGTCAAAAGCTATTACCGGTGTTCCACAGGCCATAGCTTCGGCCATAATTAAACCAAAAGGTTCTTGCCATTCAATTGGGTAAAGGCAGGCCCTGGCATTTCCATAAAAGTTAGCTAACTTTTCTTGGGAGAGTTCGCCCAAGAATTTAATTTTATTAGACAGGTGGGGTTTAATTTTCTTTCTAAAATATTCTTTTCTTCCGGGATCAAGACGACCGGCTAGAAGTAATTTGACCTGGGCTTTTTTAGCTGCCAAAATTGCATTTTCAATTCCTTTATAGGGATCGACTCTGGCTATCCAGACAAAATAATCTTTTGGTTTGGGGTTAAATTTATACAGCGATAAATCAATCCCATTATAAACAACCCAATTTCTGGGAAACTTCACCGGACAAAGCTTTCTTTGAGATTTTGAAATAAAACACCCGTAGCTGGTTTTCCTGTGAAGATTAAACATTTTGAGGCGAGTAGGGATTCTTTTGGGGTCAGTAATAGAGGCAGTATAAAGGGGGTTGTGAAAGGTGTGTAAGACGGGTGTCTTAGTTAATTCTTGGAAAAATAAGGTCCAGAGGTCTAGATGAGAATGAATGACATCAAAGTGGTCTGCTTCCCTGAAAGCGCGAGATAAATTTTCTAAATTCCAGAAAGGGTCTGTCCAGGGAATTTTGCCCTCCAAGAGCCCCTTGTGATAAACAGATACCAGTTTAGCTTTAGTTTTTGAATTGCCAGAAGCAAACAAAGTTACCTCGTGCCCCCTCATCACTAGCTCCTCGGTTAAATAGTGAACAATTCTTTCGATTCCCCCATATTTTTTTGGAGGCACAGGAATCCATAAAGGAGCAATTTGAGCAATTTTAAGTTTTTTTCTTTTTTTCATTTTTTAATATTTTATGATAAAGGGCTTCATATTTATTAACCGTTTTCTGAAGACTAAATTTTCTTAAAATATGCCTATGACAGTCTATTCTTTTAATTTCATTAATCTTTTTTAAGGCCCCCACCATTTCTTCTTGAGAATTTAGCAAAAAGCCTGTTTTTCCATGTTTTATAAGCTCGGGCATTGCTCCGGCTTTGTAGGCAAGAACCGGTGTACCACAGGCCATTGACTCAATAACAACAAGACCAAAGGGCTCGGGTCTCTTAATGGGATATAAAAAGGCTTTGGCGTTTTTGAAAAGTTCAACCTTTTTTTCAAAATCAGCAGCGCCCACAAACTGAATTTGTTTCCCATCAATCATTGGTTTTATTCTATATTCAAAAAAATCTTGATGCTCTTTTAGTATGACCCCAGAAATAATCAGTTTTTCTCCTGCTCTTTGAGCTATCTCAATGGCCTCGGCTATTCCTTTTTCTGGTGATATTTTTGAAAGCCAAAAAAGATAATCTTTAGGCTCTGGATTAAAGGGATACTTTTCGGTTGGTAAACCATGATAGATGGTTTTGACAAAATTTACCCCTGGAGCGCTTCTTCTCTGAGATTTTGAAATTGCCACATAGTTAATTTTAGGGAATTTTTTGAAGAGAATTATCATTTCCTCGTACATCGGATGGTGTAGGGTGGATACAATCGGTGTCTTAAAAAATTTACTGAAAGGAGAGGTATAGAATTCACAATGGTCATGGATAATATCAAACTGACCCTCTAGATCAGAAAGAGTTTTATAAAGTAAGGCAAAAACAGCATGAGGGGCGTTTAAGTTGGATCTCCATAGAGATTTTGGCCAGATGGGAACTAAATTTGCTTCGGTTTTTGAATCTCCTGTCGCAAAAAGAGTGACCTGGTGTCCTCTTTTTACCAATTCGTCAGAGAGCCAGGAAATAACAAGCTCGGTACCCCCGTAAGTATAAGGAGGAACCGGAATCCAAAGAGGTGCAACTTGAGCTATTTTCATTTAAGAAAGGCTTTCACCAGCTGAGCGAAAGTTTATTTTAATTAGTTGATTAAGCGTTCAATCTCTGATAATATTATATCAGATTTAGAAGATTTTGCCATCAGTGTGTTAAATTCCCCCATCGATGAAATTAAAAACAGATTGAATATAGTTGAGGTTATCGGAAGCTATATTAAACTAAAAAAAGCCGGAGCTAATTTTCGGGCCCTCTGTCCTTTTCATTCAGAAAAAAACCCCTCTTTTTTTGTAAGTCCGACTCGCCAAATCTGGCATTGTTTTGGTTGCCAAAAAGGTGGAGACATCTTTGCTTTTATTAAAGAAATTGAGGGCGTAGAGTTTGGTGATGCCTTGCGAATTTTAGCCCAAAGAGCAGGGGTTGAGCTAAAAAAACCTGACCCCAGACTGAAAACAGAAAGACAAAGACTTTACGAGATTTGTGAATTATCTACCCGTTTTTTTGAAAGGCAATTGACCGGAAGCTCAAAGGGTCAAGAGGTAAAAGAGTATCTTTTGGGACGGGGGATAAAAGAAGAATCTTTAACAAAATGGAGACTTGGTTGGTCGCCGGAAGTCTGGCGAGGTTTATCTGATTTTTTAGTTTCCAAAGGATACAAACGAGAAGAAATCGAAAAGGCAGGATTATCTATTAGAGGCGAAAAAGGTTCGTATTACGACCGTTTTCGGGGAAGAATTATTTTTCCAATTTTTGATTTAAACTCGCAGGTTATTGGTTTTGGGGGAAGGATATTTAAAAAAGAAGACGTGGCGAAATATATTAATACTCCCAATACTCTTTTGTATGACAAGGGTAAAGTTCTCTACGGCTTAGACAGGGCAAAAGTAGAGATTAGAAAAAAAGACTTTTGTATGTTGGTTGAGGGATATACCGATGTAATTCTGGCCCATCAGGCAGAAATGGAAAACACCGTAGCTACCTCGGGTACTGCCCTTACTCCCTTTCAATTAATTTTCCTAAAAAGATATTCTGATAATCTCTTTTTAGGCTTTGATATGGACATTGCTGGAGACACGGCTACCAAAAGAGGGATAGATTTAGCCCAAGTTAAGGGGTTTAATCTAAAAGTTATTCTTCTTCCCGAAGGTAAGGACCCGGCCGATGTAATCTCAGAAAACCCGGAGGATTTTACAAAACTGATTGATAATGCTCGCTCAATTTTGGATTTTTATTTTGAAACCACTCTTTCTAAAAAAAATTCTAAAACCCCTGAAGGAAAAAGAGAAATATCAAAAGTTCTCTTACCGGTTATAAAAAGAATTCCAAATAAAATTGAGCAATCTTTTTGGATACAAAAACTGGCTAAACAATTAGAAGTGGGAGAGGGAGCGGTTAGAGAAGAATTAAAAAAAGTGAAATTAGAAGAAGAAGCTTTTGGTTTAGAGGTCCAGGAGTTAGAAACCCTTCCCCAGAAATCAAGAAAAGAACTTCTCGAAGAAAGATTGCTTATCTTAATTATGAAATCTCAACTCCTTATTAATTCTATCTCCAAAGAAAACCTTGAATTCTTTTCTGCCAACGTCTCGCAGATTATTTCCTGTCTCAAGAAGAAAGAAAAAATTCCCCTCTCCCTTTCCGATTTCTTCAATTACCTTTCTTTAAAGGCCGAAGTTGAGCCAGAAATAGAAGAGATGGAAGAAGAATTCACAAATTGCTTAAAAGAACTTAAGTCCCTAGAGATAAAAAAGAAATTAAACAATATTTCCCAGAACATAAAAGAGGCCGAAGGAAATAAAGATATGAAAAAATGCGAAAAACTAATTGAAGAATTTAATTATTGGACTAGGCAAATTTTATGAGAAAAATAAGCAAAAAGAAAATCTCTCGAAAAAGAAAAGACACCAGAAAGATTCGTAAAGAAAGGGTGAAAAAGAAGGCGCTGAAAAAAGGAAAGATTAAAAAGAAAAAAATCAGAGAGAAAAAACCAAAAGCGAGGAAAGTTTTTGTTTTTTCTCCTGAAAAACTTAAGGAACTCTTTGAAAAAGGAAAAGAGCGCAGATTTGTGACCTTCTCTGAAATTTTGCATTTATTTCCTGCTGTAGAGAAAGATGTTGAGGGACTAGAGGGGCTTTACGAAGAATTAGAAAAAATGGGTATAGAAGTAAAAGAAGCCAGAGAATTTTTGGAGATTACCAAGAAACCAAAGAAAAAAAGGTTTTTAGAAGCCCGAACAATTGATCCGGTGCAAATGTATCTAAAAGAGGTTGGCTCCTATTCCTTAATTACTCCGGATAAAGAAAAAGAATTAGCCAAAAGAATCGAAAAGGGAGACGAAGAAGCAAAGAAAGAACTGGCTCGAGCTAACCTCAGGCTGGTAGTTTCCATTGCCAAAAGATATATTGGGAGGTCTCCCAACATGACCCTTCTAGATTTAATTCAGGAGGGAAACTTGGGTCTTTTTCGGGCAGTAGAAAAATTCGACTGGAGAAGAGGATATAAATTTTCAACTTATGCCACCTGGTGGATAAGACAGGCTATTACCAGGTCCCTGGCTGACCAGGCGCGAACTATAAGAATTCCCGTCCATATGATAGAAACCATTTCCAAGTACACCCAGGTGAGACGTCGACTTTTAAAAGAGTTGGGCAGAGAACCTTTGCCCGATGAGATTGCAGCCGAAATGGGCCTTGAAATAGATAAAGTTCACCACATAATGAGCATTGCCCAAAGAACTATTTCTCTGGAAACGCCAGTAGGGGAAGAAGAAGATAGTGTTTTACTCAAATTTATAAAAGATGAAAAAGAAATCCCTCCCTCTTTGAAAGCAGCCAGAACTCTATTGCGGGGAAGACTTCAAGAAATTCTGGTTGATTTAACTCCCAGAGAACAAAAGATATTATCAATGAGATTTGGTCTTAAAGATGGAGTTACCCACACCTTAGAGCAAGTAGGTCAGGTTTTTGGAGTAACCCGAGAAAGAATTCGTCAGATTGAAGCCAAATCCCTTGAAAAAATTCGAGAACATCAAAAATTGAAAAAACTGAAAGGATATTGATTCCTGATAAATAATTAGTTATTATTTATTATCAATCCGGGATAGTTCAGCGGTAGAACGGCGCCCTGTTAAGGCGAGGGTCGGGGGTTCGAATCCCTCTCCCGGAGCAGGCTTGTGCTCGGTTCGAGCGACCGAGACGTCCTAACCCGAGTTTTTCTCTCGGGCTTGCTTTCTAAAAAGAAAGGATGTATGATGAAAATAGAGATTCTGAGAGTTTTGGACTACAAATAGTTACCAGATTATCATTAAGGAAAATACTCAATAATACTATTTGCAACTCACCGTTATAAGGAGTTGCTTTTTATTTGCAAAATATGATTCCAAGATTCAAAAAGGTTAAAAAACTTACAAACCTACACTTAAAAAAAGAGGAGTTTTTAGAGGAGCATAATAGGTTGTCTCCCGTAAACTTGAGAGCTACTATTTCTTTGCTTTCTCGTTTCAGAATAGAAAAAGCATCGCTTTTTAAGGATGATAATTGGTCTATAGATAAACTCAGGAGACCGTTTATTTTATGGCTTATTTCTGTGTCGTGGGATAAAAAGAAAGTATAAATTTGACTAGATAGATTATGAAAAATAAAAAGAATAAAAATTATTACAGAAATAAAACAAGACACAGACGATTTTTAAAAAGACACAGAAATAAATAAATTTATTCAATCTTGACGTTTTTATAACAATAGATTATTATATAGAGGTAAGTTTCTATTAAATTTCCCTTCCTTACATATTTTATTAATTATGTAAGTCCTGAAGGAGAAAAAATAGTCGGTCGGCTTACTCATTAATAAATTATTAAGGAACAAATATGACAAAAAAATTATTTGTCGGAGGGTTATCTTACGAAACCACCGAAACGACTTTAAAAAAGACTTTTTCCCAAGCCGGGACCGTTGAATCGGTGACTGTGATTACCGATAAAATGTCCGGCCGATCAAAAGGATTTGGTTTTGTTGAGATGTCTTCCGAAGAAGAAGCTAAAAAAGCGATTGAAATGCTTAACGGCAAAGAGATTGACGGAAGAAGCATTACTGTAAACGAAGCTAGGCCTTTAGAGTCTCGTCCTCCTCGAAGAGGTGGGTTTGGCCGCGAAGAGCGAAGAGGATTTAGGGGAGACCGAAGAAATCGCTATTAGAATTTTGGAAAAATCCCTCTAAGGGGATTTTTTCATTTCCCTTTTATACTTTCTAAGTTTAGCTTAAAATAGCTCCGATTTATCCTTCCGTAGTCTTGACGAAGCCCTCCTCCGCCCCGCCATTGCGGGGCTACGGAAGGGCGAAGGAGGACCGAGACGCGTTATGGGAAACCCTCAAAAACCTCCAATTTTTCCTCTAAACCACAGGTTCGAGACCGACTACCGGAGCTCGCTTGCCCGAGAATTTTTCTCAGGTTTTTGTGATATATTAATAATGATAAAACCATGTCGGACCAAGAAGGTCTAGCGGCGACCTGGTGTAAATCTTAATAATTATGATTGATGTTAATAAAATTAAAAAAATCCGTGAGACATATGGTCTCATACGAAAACTTTCTGCCATAAATGGTCCGAATGTTAACGAGGCATTATTAGATCGGGTAATATATAATTCCGAAACATTACCTCCTTTAGGAAAAGAATATTGGTGGTTTCTTTTTTTCGGACAAGGTGAAGAAAAACCTGCACAAGTGATGTTAATGATATTTAGAAAACATGGAAAGAAAATGCTGTTTAACGATAAAGAGATAATACTTAGAAATTTAGGAAAAAACAAATTTCAAGCCGTCACTACTGGTTGGGTATATGATGGAAAAAGACTCCACGATTTAGGAGACACAAATGCTATTACAGAAATTCAAGCCAAATCGATATTTTCTGAAATCTCGGGCCAAGAGATGACATTTAGTGGTAGCTTTCCAAATTACAGGCTAAAGATAGACGATGCCATTAACTTGAATATCAGAAAAACAAAGCACTTCCATAATAAAGAAGCATTTGGCGCTTTCATGCCTCCTTTTGGTGCGGGTTGTGTGAACATTTACTCAGAGGTTGATGGCGTTGTATTGGGAAAAAGGTTCAGGGGGACAGGACATCTGCAAAAAGTTGTTGGCGTGACAATGCTCGGACCTTGGCACTGGGGAAGAGTATTATTCCAAAATAGTGCTATGGTAAGATTTTTCTGTATTAAAATTGGTGAAAATTCAAGAAAATATTTCCATAGTTCCTTAGATTTTTATGATTATAAGAATGGTGAAATTATTAAGTTTAATAATCCAAGATTGAAAATATCAAAAAGAAAAGGCGATACGCTATTATGGATAGTCGAAGGTAGAGATAACGATAAAGATTTCAAAATTGTATTAGAAACTTATACAAGAAAACAATTCATTGCAAGAGGCGGTGGTTCACTGGTGTATAATGAATACGCCGTGATACCCAAAGAGCTTAATCTCAAAAGTAAGGGTAGACTGATTACCTTGGATGATGTGGGTAATGGCGTGGGAACCTTTGAAGATGTTTATTGGTGAATTGTTATCTGAACCTGGGAAATTTTTCAGGAAATTCCTAGGGTTTTTGATAAAATCAAAAGCCCCGCAAGATTATTGCGGGGCTTTTCCGTTCTAGACTATCTTTGGAATCTTTGACCTCTTCTTTTGGCGTGGCACTCTCTACAGTAAATGGGTCGATCCGGCGAGGGTTGAAAAGGAAGTTCAGTAATTTTCGTTCCACAATCAGCGCAGGTCCAATCTCCCTGATACATTTTACGTTCAAACCCTTCGCTCGGTTTACGTTCAAATTTTTTAAAAGCCATATTAGATTTTTATGTGACTAAAATAAAAAGCGACCTTTCTGACTTCTAAGTCGCTCTACTTGTTTGGGCTTTTAATTTTACAATTAAAGACTTACTTAAGATACTTCGACTTATCGGTCTGAGTATATTATAGCTGTTATCTTTTATAAGTCAAGAGGGTTGGTACTACATTGGCTAAACGGAGAAAATTTATCCAAAACAGGTTAAATTGCGTTTTATTCTCGGAGCACTCCGGTAAACTCAGTGCGAGTCATTGATTGAGAATTCACCCTGAACGAAAGGTTTATGTACAGTTTTCTCGGACATCTCCATTTGATATAATGTAAATAATAAAACAACATGACGCCATTTAGAGAAGCTCAGACCAACTGGAAATATCTTCTAATTGCCTTTTTTGTAGCTACCCTGACCGCAACAGCAATTTTGATTTATATAAATCACGTTATGGTTGATGTAGCCTCTTTGTACCAATTTCGGAGAATAGAACAGCTCGAAAAATGGGCCGGAGAAGAAACAGGCATCGAACAATAGCTAAACAAAAAAGAATATTGATAAATGTTTAAAATTATGCTATTTTATCTTACTGTCCTTTAAAAAAGGCAGGTGAAACAATGGGAAACCAAATCGGCTATGTTTGCATAATGTCTGAATTGGAAAAAGAGAAAGAAGTAGTAGAAGCAACCAAAGCCATCAGAGAAGTAGAGGGGGCTTGGGTAGTGTACGGTAACTACGATATCATTGCTAAGGTCACTGCCAGGGACCTAAAAGCATTAAATAATATTGTTCAAAATCAGATTAGGCAAATACCAAATGTTCGAGCAACCCTTACCTTTCCGGTCGTCGAATCTGAATTAAGTAGTTCTTTTAAAGCCATTCCATAGTTTGTCAAAAGCCCAATTTTGGGCTTTTTTATTTTTCGTTTTTTTTACAAAACGGCGGCTACTCAGTTTATATTAAACCCTTCTTGTGTTAAAATATATAATATAAAAATTCAAGCGTCGTATTATTTTTTTATGATTTTGGGTATAGATAAATTATTAGAATTAATAAAGAAGCAAAAACTTATTGAAGGCTTGGACAAAAAAGAAATTAACCTTGAAGGATGCGGGGTTGATTTAAGAATAGGTGAAATCTATGAGATGGAAGAGGGAGGGGGTTTTCTTTACCGAGAGACCAGAAAAACCCCGAATTACAAATTAGTGGCTAAATTTGAAAAGGTAAAATCAGCCAGCCAGCAGAAAAAAATAAAATTGGAGCCAGGAAACTTTTATATTGGAAAGACGGTTGAAACAATAAATACCCCTAAAAATCTTTTCGGGATTTTTATTCCCCGGGGTACCTTTTTTGCTAATGGGGTTTTGGTTTTGGGTTTTAGGGTAGATCCAGGATACAAAGGAAATTTTCGATTTCACTTAATTAATTTATCAAATAATAATTTCGAGATAGAAATGGGAGCTCGAATAGCCAATATGATTTTTCTTCGCATTGAAGGCAAAACCAATCTTTATAAGGGACAATGGCAAGGAGGCAGAGCCTTTATAAAAAAAGAAGAAAAACAAATTAAACAAAAATAAAAGGTCAACTCTTTTTAAAACATCAATAAAAACATGTTATCTCAAATACCTATTAATCTTGAGAAAATTAAGAAAGAAGATTTGGATAGAGAAATACTAAGAGTGGGAATAATAGCTGAATTGGACGCCGTCAATCTTTATGAACAAATGGCAGCCATGACCGAAAATGAACACATTAAGAAAATTCTTCTGGACATAGCCAAGGAAGAAAAAACCCATGTGGGAGAATTTCAGGCCCTCTTGTTAAAGAAAGATTCAGAGCAGGTGAAAGAATTAGAAGAGGGGAAAAGAGAAATTGAAGAATTAACAGAATAGAAAGGTTAAAATAACCAACGCCAAGAGCCGCAAAACACGGTTTCGTTGGTATAAAAGCGCCTAAAACATAATAAACCTGTTAAATGTTTCCACTTTATGATGAGTCTCGAGCCCTGGGCAAAATTCCCTGGGTCACGATATTTTTAATTTTCGTGAACGTGGTTTTCTTTTTTGTTTCTTTATCTGACCTCGAAGCATATATAGAAACTTTTGGTTTCTTTCCAGTCCTATTTTTACAGGGGCAAGCGCTTTTTTCTTTATTTTCTTCAATGTTTCTTCACGGAGACTTTTTGCACCTTTTTGGAAATATGTGGTTTTTATGGATATTTGGAGACAATCTTGAGAATTATCTGGGAAAAATAAAATTTTTATTTTTCTATTTTTTATCTGGTATCGGGGGTAGCTTGCTTTATTCTCTTACCGCTCCAGACAAATCTATTCCCGTGATTGGCGCCTCAGGAGCCATTTCTGGGGTTTTAGCAGGTTACCTAATTCTTTTTCCTCATCATAATATAAGGGCTTTGGTGCCAATGCTTTGGTTTTGGCGCATTATAAGCATTCCAGCTCTAATTTATATTGGTATCTGGTTTTTGTATCAATTTATCTATTTGGGCTCTGACCCATTTATCGCTTACTGGGGCCACATCGGTGGTTTTTTAACTGGTTTGCTCTTAATTTATTTATTTAACAAAAAAAGAACAGAGTGGACTTGACAATAAATGGTTATGGGTATATACTCATAATATAAACCCGGTAGAATAGACAAATTTACCTACGGGGTAAAGGTCGAAAGTATTAGATAGTAATAATTAAGAAATTTAAACAATATGCCACGCGGAGATAGAACAGGCCCTATGGGCTTAGGACCAATGACAGGAAGGGGATTTGGGTATTGTGCGGGTTACCCTCACCCGGGCTATATGAACCCAATTGGAAGGGGTTGGGGAAGAGGAATGGCTTGGCGTCGGGGATGGGGTGGAGGTTGGGGCAGAGGATGGAGACGAGGTTGGGATCCTTATTGGGGTTACCCTGATTTTCCTTATTCCGCTCAACCCCCCACAGCAAAAGAAGAAAAAGAGATGTTAAAAGAAGAAAAAGAAATTCTTTCTGAGGAACTGAAGGCTTTAAGAGAAACAATGAAGGCAATTGAAGAGAGGATTAGGGGATTAGAAAAGAAAAAGTAAATTCTATGATGGCAAACAGAAAAGGCCCACCCCCTCCTGATTTACCTACCGGAGGGAAATTCCGAGCCCCTGGTCGCGGTGGCCGTGGTCGACAACCCGGTGGTTTTGGATTAGGCCCAGAAGGAGAATGTGTTTGTCCTAATTGCAACACCAAAATTCCTCATAGAAGAGGAATACCTTGCTACAGCCAAAAATGCCCTCAATGTGGTGGTTCTATGAGTAGGGTTCGTTAAAGTATTATAATTTTATGAAAATTGCTATTTGCGCAATGGGCTCGGATTTAGATTCCCAAATCTCACTCGTCTTTGGGAGGGCGCCCTTTCTTTTAATTTTCGATTTAGAAAAAAAAGAGCTTAAATCTATTCCAAATCCCGGAATTCAAGCTTTTCGAGGAGCCGGAGTAGCAACCAGTCAAATAATTGTCTCAGAAAAGATTGAGGCTATAATTGCGGGCAATTTTGGCCCCAATGCTGCTGCCTTTTTACAAATGTCAGGAGTAAAACTTTATCCTATTGTGGGAATAACGGCTAAAGAGGCTGTAGAAAAATATCAAAAGGGAGAATTGAAAGAAATGAAAAAACCTACTACTACCCCCCCTGGCTTCGGTTTTCAAGGAGGAGGTTTCGGCCCGGGCCGAAAATATCGGAAGAGACGAAGAGGGCCATAAATTGAATCTTTTTATTGATGACTACGAAAGAGATACTAAAAAAGGGGGAAGCAACCTCAAAAAAAGTCGCCTTTGTTGTGTTTTTATTTGCCGGAGCTAAGACTCTGGCTGGTTTAGCGTCGGGCAGTATAGCTCTTTTATCCGACGCCCTTCACAGCATTGGGGATGTTTTTGAAATTCTTTTGGTTTGGTTGGGCTTTAAAATTTCTCAAAGAAAGCCAACCAAAAAGTTTCCTTATGGATTCTATAAAGCAGAAACTCTTGTTGCCCTGATTGTTTCTGTTTTAATTTTATATATTGGCTTTGAAATTGCAAAAGAAAGCTATCAGAGAATATTTACTGTTTATACTTTAAAGATTCCATATATTGCTTTGGGAGTAGCTGTTTTGGATGCAATTTCTATTTATTTTTTAGGTAGGTATGAAGAAAAAGTGGGCAGAGAGATAAACTCTCAAAGCTTGATTGCAGACGGTAAAGAGTCAAAAACCCATATTATTTCTTCTTCATTAGTGGTTCTGGGAATTTTAACTTCTTATTGGGGAATTCCGAGAATAGAAGGAATCGTGGGTATTTTACTTGCCCTACTTGTTTTTAGGGTTGGTCTTGAGTCCTTAAGGGATGCGGGCTTTTCTTTGATGGATGTAAGTCCCAGTAAAGCGGTAGAAAAGAAAATCAAAGGTATTTTGGAATCTATCCCTAGGGTGGAGGAGTTTTCTGATATCAGATTGCGAAAATCGGGCCCTTTTATTTTTGGTCAAGTAACAATTCGGGTGAAAAAATTTTTAGAGGTTGAAAGAGCTCACGAAATTGCAGATAAAATAGAGCGAGAGGTTAAAAGCAATGTTCCTCAATTAGAATCTCTTATTGTTCATGTGGAGCCCTTCAAAAAATTGGAACAAAAAGTTGTTATTCCAATTAAAGAAAAAAAAGAATTTGATTCTCAAATTGATAACCGCTTTGGTAGAGCTGAATTTTTTGCCACATTGAAAGTGAAAGGAAAGAAAACCGAATCTTTAAATTTTCGAGCTAATCCTTTTAAAGAAAAAGAAGTCAGAGCAGGTCTGGCAGTAGTCAGGTTTTTATTAGAAGAAAACCCAGATATTTTAATTACAAAAGAAATTGGTCCTATATCTTTTCATACTTTAAGGGATAATTTGGTTGAGATATATAAAGCAGAAAGTGGTAATATCAATGAAATAATAAAAGCTTTTTTTGAAGATAGATTAATTAAATTAGAAGTACCCACTCAAAAAAAAGAATAATTAGAAGATATCAAGATGCAAATTGCTTCAGCTACAAATGGAAAAAACTTGGAAGCAAAAATAGCTTTCCATTTTGGCAGGGCTGAAAATTACTTAATTTACGATATTAAAACAAAAAAATTTAAGGTTCATCAAAATCCAGAATTCTTTGGTAAAGAAGAATTGCCACCTGACCTTTTGAACCGATTTGGTGTAAATGTTGTCATAGCTTTTAGTCTAGGCCCAAAGGCTTTTGATAAATTCAAACAATATGGAATTAAACTATATAAAGCTATTGAAAAAAATATTTTAGAAAACATAAAGGCATTCGAAAGAGGAGAACTTCGTCAATTAGAAAAACAAGATATTTACTAATGAAAAAGCAAAAATTAAAACATAGGACTCAGAAATTAAAGAAATTCGTCATCACCGGTGGAAAAGGGGGTACTGGGAAAAGCACCGTTGCTGTTTTATTTGCAAATAAATTTATTAGAAAGAATAAAAGAATTGTTCTTGTAGATTGTGATGTTGAATGTCCGAACGATTATCTGCTTTTGGGTCAAAAATTAGGAAAGCCTCGCGAGAGAGTCTATGCTGAGTTCCCAAAATTGATTAAAGAAAAATGTACGAAATGTGGGTTATGTGCTAAAACCTGTCGAAGCAATGCTATTTTCCAGGCTCCTGGAGAACATCCAGTCTTTATTAAGGAATTATGTTCAGCTTGTGGAGCTTGTTGGTTAGTTTGTCCTTTTGGAGCTATTAAACCCGAAAAAGAAGAAGTAGGGCAGATTTTTTTCAATAAAATGAAAGATAATTTCTGGTTAATTACGGGGGCTGCTAATCCAGGTCTTGAAGAAACAGGTCCTATAGTAACTCAGACAAAAAAATTTGCTCTCAAATTTGCAAGAAAAATAAAAGCAGAAATCGTTTTGTTTGATACAGCTCCTGGTACCCATTGTCCGGTAATTACGGCTCTTTTGGGTTCTGATTTAGCTTTTTGCGTTACCGAACCCACCCCAATGGGAACTCATGATTTAAATTTGATTTTGGATTTGTGCCAAAAATTAAAAGTTTCAGCTAAAGTGATTTTAAATCAGGCAGATTTGGGAGATAAAAAAGGAGTTAAGAAAATAGTTAAAAAATTTAAGACAAAAATCGAAAAAGAAATTCCTTATTCTAAAAGACTAGTTGAGGCTTATTCAAAGGGCAAATTGCTCAACTTTCAATTATGCCAAATTTAGTTTTAAGCGCAAAAAACCTAAACGTAGAACTGGGCGGAGAAAAAGTGTTAGAAGATTTAAGTTTTGACTTAAAAGAAAAAGAAATTTTAATTATTTTAGGACCAAATGGAGCCGGGAAAAGCGTTCTCTTAAGAACTTTATTGGGATTGATGCCTTTTAATGGTGAAATTCAATGGAAGAAAGACATTCATGTTGGTTATGTCCCGGAAGAGTTTTTTGTTTCTTCAACTTTACCCTTAAGCGTGAAAGAATTTTTCCGTTTTAAAAAGGTTTCTCAAAAGCAAATTTTAACAGCCCTAAATTATGTGGGTATGGAGACCTCAGAAAAATTTTTAAAAAAGAAATTGGGAACCCTTTCTTCTGGCCAATTGAGAAGGATTCTTATTGCCTGGGTGATGGCAGACTTGCCAGACGTCATTCTTTTAGACGAGCCGATGGTTGGTATTGATATTCACGGTAGAGAAACAATCCATGACTCTCTAGAAAAAACCTGGGCAGAGCAAGGACAGAGTATTATTTTAGTAAGCCACGAGATAGGAGAGATTGTTAAGAAGGCAGATAGGGTTCTGGCTATAAACAAAAGAAAATTATTTTTTGGCCCACCAGAAAAAGTTATTACCCCGCATAATTTAGCTAAAATTTATGGATCTTCAATTATTTTATAGTTTAATAGTGGGTATTTTTGTGGGCGGAACAGCAGGCTTTCTGGGTTCTTTAATGATTACAAAAAGAATGGCTTTGGTTGGTGATGCTTTAGGACACGTGGCTCTGCCCGGAGTAGCTTTGGCCTTAATTTATGGATTTAATGTTTCTTGGGGCGCTCTTCCTTGTTTAGCTTTGGGGATTGTTTTGATCTGGTTTCTTGAGATGAAGACAAAATTACCAATGGAAGCTTTAACTGGAATTGTTTTTACGGCCTCTGTAGCCATTGCCTTTTTGTTTTTGCCAGAAAGCGAAGTTTCAACAGCTTTAGTTGGTGATATTTCTCAAATAAATCTATCTGACACTTTCATTTCGGTGATTCTGTCGCTAATGGTTTTTTTGATTTTGAGAAACATTTTTTCTCAGATGATTTTAATTAATCTTTCTGAAGAATTAGCGTATGTTGAGCACGTTGAAGTGAAAAAATATAACCTCATTTACCTTATTTGTATTGCTCTTATCGTGGCTTTTGGTATTAAAGTAACAGGTTCCCTTTTAATGGGAGCCCTGGTCATTACTCCGGCAGCTGCAGCTCGCAACATTGCTCGCAATTTATTTCAGTATTCTTATGGCTCTTTAATAATTGGGGCTCTTTCTTGTGCAATAGGTATTTTGCTTTTCAAATCCTTAGGCTTACCAGCAGGCCCCCTAATTATTTTAATTGCCTCTTTCATATTTTTAATTTCCCTGGTATTTAGAAAAAAATGAAAATTGTAATTGCTTCAGGAAAGGGGGGAGTAGGAAAATCAATGTTGGTTTCAGCTTTGGCTATGCTATTTAATAAAAAAAAGAAAATAGTAGCTGTAGATTGTGATGCCGATGCCCCCAATCTAAACATTTGGTTAAACGAAATAGGGGAGTGGGAAAAAATTATTAAAGTTATAACTTCAGCCAGACCAGAGATTGATTATAAAAAGTGTAACGGTTGTGGTTTGTGTGTAAAAAATTGTCGCTTTGAAGCTTTAGAAATGGTTAACAATAAACCAAAATTAAACAGGTTTCTTTGTGAAGGTTGCGGTGCCTGTGAGATTATCTGCCCGCAAAAAGCCATAATCTTAAAACCGGTTCAAAACGGAGAAATAAGAATTAAAAAAACAAAATATGGTTTTCCTTTAGTTTCAGGTCAACTTTATCCAGGAGAGTCAGGTTCTGGGAAGGTGGTAACTGAAATAAAAAAAGAAGCAGAAAAGCTTAACCATGAGGTTATGGTTTTAGATTCAGCGCCGGGAACAGGTTGTCCGGTTATCGCTTCTTTACAGGGAGCTGATTTTGTGGTTTTAATTTCAGAACCAACTCCCTCTGGATTTTCTGACTTAAAAAGAGTTTTAATGGTTGTGGAACATTTTAAAATTCCCTGGGGTCTGGTAATTAATAAATGGGACATAAATTTGCCATTAAGTAATAAGATGGAAAAATGGGCCAAATCAAAACTCTTGGGAAAAATTTCTTATGATCAAGAAATTTTTAGAGCTGTCTCTAATTTAACTCCAATTTTGGAAACTCGTTTAAAAGCCAAAAAAGAAATTAAGAAGATTTTTGATAATCTAAATAAGTTATATGGTTAGACCAATCAAGCCGCGAAGAATTTTCTTTGACCCAAATGTTACTTATTTTAAACCAAGAGCAATGCCTCTTTCTGAATTAGAGGAGGTGGAATTGAGGGTAGACGAATTGGAATCTCTGCGACTTTGTGATTTTAAAAATTTAGACCAGACTGAAGCTGCAAAGAAAATGAAAGTTTCTCAGAGCACTCTCCAGAGAATTCTAACTTCGGCTCGGAAAAAAGTAACAGAAGCCCTGGTTGAGGGAAAGGCAATTAAGATACAGAAAAAATAATTTTAAGATGGAATATTCATTACTTTCGATTTTTGTATTGGGTTTAATTCATGGTTTAACGCCAGATGAGCATACCTGGCCAGTTATTTTTGCTTATGTTCTATCCCAAAAAAAATGGACAGAGGGAATACTAGCTGCAATTTTCTTTGTTTTGCCAGCAACTATGGTCTGGGCCTTCATTGCTGGGATTTCTGGTTTTCTGGGTTCGGTAATCTGGCAAGAAGGTTATGAAACCCATGTTCACACCTTATTGGGAGCTTTAATGATAATTTTGGGCTTGTATGTGCTTAGATTTTTAAAATTACCTCACTTTCGCAAAGAACACTCTGGCGAAGAAAGGTCCGAAACAATGACATTGTCACAGATTTCTCTATTTGGATTTATTTTGGGTTTTGGTCCCTGTATACCAGTTTTGATGATGTATGCTTTTGCTGCCGAGCTACACTCTTCCTTTTTAGGGGCTCTTTCTGGCATTTTGTTTGGTTTGGGCACAATGCTTACCCTATCTTTTATTGCTGGCATCACAGGAGGAGCTCTGAATTTTATAGAAGGAAAATCCAGAAAGAATCTTTCTAAAATTTGTGCTCGAATAAGTGGAAGCATTTTAATCCTTTTTGGTGTCTGGCTAATTATTTCTATCTTTATCTAAAACCCTTGCTTTTTCTTTAAAATTTTGTAAAATAAGGGCAGAAGTTTAAAAAAGAGGTGAGAGGGTATGGTAGAAATTATTTCCGGTTATGAAGGTACAGAAGTTGATAAGTTTATTGAGCTGGTAAAAGAAATCTGGAAAAAACAAGGAAGCAAAGTTAAAGGAGCTGAGAACCGTTATCAAATAATAACAGGGTTTTACACCGATAACGCTGCTTTAGTGCCAACCGTTACTACTAGAAGAGGAACAGAAATAGTAATTGCTTTCAATCTTGAGCCCGAAGATAGACAAAAAATAGAAAAAGCAGCTAAGGGCATAGGATTATCGGTGAGCTCACGTCCCTATCTCTGGTTTGATGATGTTCCTTTATTGCCTCCTAGTAAGAGAGAGCCCCCTAACAAAACAGAGCCAGAGAGTTAAGACAAACACTTTGATACCATTGGTAAAACCCAATGGTTTTTTAATTTTTGCTTGACTATACTAATTTTATTTGCTAAAATTAATTACCGTTAGAAAATCTAACGGAAAAATAGAAAAGGGAAAAAAAAGAAAAAGAAATCAAGGGAAGCAACATGACTGACGGAAATGAGGGATTGCTGAGAGGGAACTATAACAGAAGCTTCCGACCCAGACTGGAAGATTCTGCAATTACGATTGAAGATGCGCATCTTCTTTTACGATTCGGAGATTCTAAGCTCAAAGCAAGAACGAGAGCACTTTTAGTGAAAAACGGTCATCAATCTCCATAAAACTAAATCAAAGCATTGTCTTTTAAGACTCAGTTCCCCTTTTCTTTTTATATAGTTCTTTTAAAAAATTTTCTAATTAAAAAAGCGAGGTTATTTTATCTGATTTATATCTTCCTCGCTTTTTGTATTTTTAGATGAAGGAGAATTTATTCACCCAAGATTAATCCTTCTTTTGGATTCTAGTCTACGTAAAAAAAACTCGATATCTTCAGGTTTATAAAGACGATAATTATTAATAGGGTGGCGAAGGGCTTTTAATTTTCCTTTTTTGTCCCAGTTTCGCAGGGTTAGGGGAGTTACTTCTAATATCTCAGATGTTTCTTTTATTGTTAGGTATTTTCTTTGGGGAGGTATATCTATATGATGGAGTGGCATAAAATGTTGTTTTATGAGTTTTTATTAAGGTTTTATTGGTATCGATTAATATAATTTTATCCGAAAACATTAATAAACTTTATTATATTATTTTATCTTATTCGAAAACCCCTTGTCAACTGTGATACGGGAAGACTTCCCGTACATTGTTATTGTTTCTCCCTGTCCCGAAAAAAATGACTTGTGGGACACCCATTTTCTGTATTTTTTGATCCCCTGGTCTATAAATTAGGTTTTGGGTTATCCACAGCTTGACAAGCTACTCCGGATAGGAAAAAATTAATTAACCATACGAAGAAATCTCGAGGGTCGAGATTTCTGGAAACCTTAATATCTTAAGGTTTCCCAGTAGCTCTTTACTTTATAGTTCTTTTGATAATTATTTTCTATGAGTTCCTTTATAAGTTTTTATTTATGGCGCATTTCACAGGCGCACCTCTCTCCTTGAGAGAAGCAGCCAGGATTCTGGGATACAATCCAGATTATATCGGTTATTTGATTAGAGAAGGTCAAATAAGAGGAAAGAAGACACATAAGAATTTCTCTTGGCGGGTAAATACGCAATCAGTAATAGAATATTGTTATGAGAGAAGAAGGGGAGTAAAAAATATTGATAAAAAAGAGGTTTCTCTTGTCGAAGCAGCCAAAATTTCAGGATACGCTCCGGATTACATAGGTTATTTAATTCGTCAGGGAAAAATTAAAGGTAGAAAAGTTCCCATCCAGGTTTCTTGGTTGGTCAGCCAAAAAGAAGTTGAGAGGTATCGCAAATTAAAAAGACGTTCGGCTGAGCTCAGTCGAATTCATAAAAAAACATCTGGTAGGAAAAAAGTAGGACAGGTTCCGGTTTTTGTTATTCCCCAAAACACTTCCAAAATTTTCAATATTAGTTTGCGTCTAGCCCTAGCAGCTTTTATAATTTTCTTTTTTATTTCTGAATTTGCCCCAGCAAAATTTTTGCAAAGTACAATTGGGGCTGTTTTTTTTGAAGAAACAAAAATAGCCAATTTCTATACTACTCTTTCGTACGGGGAATGGCAGAACCCAGAAAACGTACAAGGACCACCAGAGGTCGGACCTCTGGCAAACATAGATTCATTCTCGGAAATCAATTCGGCACTTTATATAAATGGACCCCTCAGTCTTGTCGCTGAAAATTTTGTTTCACCAGATATTACTACTCAAGATTCCACTGCGGAAACTGGAAAGGAAGAAACCTTAACAGCCGAATCGACAACCACTGTCTTAAATTCAGGAATTTCGTTAAGTAAAAGAATTGCCTTTATTCGAGACTCTATTTTTGGAAACATCAGAAAGTTTTTTGGACTGAAAGCACAAGCTCAAGAAACTACTTTTTCTGCTAAAATTAAAATCTCTTTTGCTCTCGGAGAAAAAAAACCTGATATTTCTATAATAGAACAAAAAGAGAATAGCACCTCTTCCGAAGAGCAAACTAGTTTCTGGAACAAAATTAAAAACTTCCTTGGTAGTTTAGTTTCAAGGATGAGCTCAATAGCCAAAGCCCAGGAAGGCGGACAGGATGCGACAAATTCTGCAATGTTTGAGACTCATTCTACCTCTACTAATGGATTATCTACGGCACCCTTTATTAACGCTCCTTTTCCCTTAGAGGAAGCTACAATTACTGAAATCCCAACACCAGATAATAATGATACAGAGCAGTCAACTACCACCCAGGCAATTCCAGCACCAGACGCTACCAGTGGCGGTGCGGAGCAAGAAGCTACCACTACCGAAGAAATTACTGAAGTAATTACTGAAAGTATCGGGGGGACAACAACCCAAGAACTTTTAGTTGCCGAAGCTACTACCACCACAGAAGCTACTACCACTCAAGCTACCAGCACCGAAGAAATTAGCGAACCCCCAATAATAGAAGAGACCTTACCAGACATTGATACAAAAATTATAATTTTGTGGTCTTTAGACGGTCAAAACTGGCAGGTATTGGATAAAATTTCTTCTCATTCTCTATCCAATGCTTTAAATGGTGGCTATTTTGAATATGATGCTCTGTTTTTACAAAGTTTTGAAGAAGTTGAAAATCTAAAAATTAAATTTGAGGGAATGGTTGGGGGAGAAACCAAAGAGACAGTTTTTGTAGATAGTGTCTGGGTTGAAGTGGCTTATAAGCAACAAGCAACAAGCGACCAGCAACAAGAACAAGTTTCTGAAGAGCCAACAGAGCCCGAAGAAGCAGTCTTGGAAGAAATGCCAGTAGAGGAAGAAATACTAGAGGAAATAATTGAGGAAACAACCGAGGAAATAACTGAAGAGACAGAAGAACCCCCAGAGGAAGAAGTTACAGAGGAAGAAGAAATTATAGAGGAGGAACCAGAAGAGGAAGAAGAGGAGGAAAAGGAAGAAGAAATGCGCGAGATTAAGTTTTTATCAGAAAAAGATGACTTTAAATCAAATGAAGAGCCGGAATTTAAATTTAAATATAAGAAAATTAAAGGCGTCCTTTCAACTTTTTCGGGCTGGCAAGATATAAATGTTATAGTCCGACTTAAAAATCCAAGCGGGCAAATTTTTGATATTTCGCCCGATTTTGTTTTTGAGAGCGACGGGAATTTTTCCGTAAAAATAAAAAAGCTTCGAGAATTCAAACCCGGGCTTTATACAATTATTTTAACGATTGAAGATGGAGAGATTGTTGAAGAGCTTACTCAAGATTTCACTTGGGGAGTGTTGGCCATTAATACTAATAAATCAATTTACGTTACCCCTTCGGCAGGCTCAGGGCAGGCAAACGAGCAAGCTTATATCCAAATGGCAGCCCTGAAAGAAGATGGGCATACTATTTGCGATGCTAATTTAAGATTAGAAATTAGTTCGTCTAACGAAGGGATTGCTTACCCCCTAGTTCAAAGATCGGGTGAGTGTGGGCCAGATAATGTAACTAAAGTACCTGATTATTTTGCATATTATCAAGTTGGGGAGCTGGGCACTTATCAAATAAAACTCACTAATCTTAATACAGGTTACAAGATAACTGACTCTTTTGAAGTGAGAGAATTTGTTCCCTTTGATGTTGAGAGAATTGGGCCCACACGGATTTGGCCTCAAGCTCTTTATGGAATAACTTTGAGAATTAAGGCCAATCAAGATTTTGTTGGAGAGGTAATCGAGACTGTGCCAAAAAGCTTTGAAGTTATAGCGACAAGCGATAAAAGACAAGAAACAAGGAGCGGAGAAAAACTGCTTATTTGGGATGTGGATTGGAAAGCGGGGGAAACCCACGAGCTGAGTTATCAGTTTGATGCACCTGATATTTCACCTTACCTCTATTTATTAGGACCCTTAAAATTTACAGAGACCGGGTCTCTGTCAGCTCTTATATTCTCAGAAATTCGGCAGTGGCAAATAGCTTCTGATGCGCCAGATGATATAACGAAATCTCCGAGCGCGAATACCGTCCCCGCAGGTGGGACCGGGTGGGCATTCCCGGAGCAGGCATACACAAGTGATGATAATGTTGCACATAGTGACACAGCTAAGGGCGCGGTGCACATTTGGTATAACTACGGGTTCAGCCTGACAGGTGCTTCCATCACGAAGGTTGAGGTCGGCCTCGAGGCGTTCGGCCCCAACAGCTCTAATTACATGACAGTAGCCTGTAGCTGGAACGGAGAGGCGAGTTGGACGAGTGAGAAAAGTCATTTTCAACCTTCGACCGACCCAGATGTGCCAACTTATATCGACCTGACGGATGGGAGAACCTGGACACCGGACGAATTGTCGAACGCAAACTTCCGCGTCAGGGTGACGGAGATTGACCCGCAATCTCCCACCGCGCTGTATATAGACTGGATTCCAGTAAGAGTAACTTATAGCACTCCTCCCACCAATCTCAACCAGCGTTCGGTTGTCTGGCAGAATGATAACGGAGATTCAAATGGTAATCCTCTTACTGGTGGATATGTAAACCAAAATAGTACCTCAACCTCTCCCGATACTTCTTTAACTATGGAAAAAGGGGAAAGAGCAACTTTTAGAGTTCAGATAGACAATACGGGTGCACCCACCACTACAAGTTATAAACTTCAATGGGCAACAACAACTGGCCCTGGCACCTGTACCTCCACCCTTACTTTTAGTGATGTTGGAACCTCAAGCGCTATAGCCTGGTCTTATGGATTATCAGGAACCAGCAGCGAGGCCCTTACCAGCTCGAAGTGCGCTACTAATTCCTATACTTGGACAAATGGTGAATGGCGTGAGGCAGTAGCTACTACCTCTTCCCACACCCTGGGTTTTTATTACTACACAGAATTTGGCTTTATGATTCACACTGCCAACGCTGCTACCGGTACCACTTATTGTCTGCTAGTTATTAATAACAATGGTGGTCTGCCCTTAAATAACTATTACAAGTTTGGAGAATTAACCATTGTTTCTTCTCCCACCAAAAAATATTCGAAAAATGCTGTTGGTGCTATTTCTGATTCGGACACCACTGCCGACCTCACTTATTTCTTAGACAACAAAGGCTATTCTGATGTTAATACCAAAGATGATGGTAATTTGGATCCAATTACGAGTTCCTCAAATATTCCTGTTTTTCTCTTTGCTAAAAAACATGTTAATAGTATCGATCCGATTGATATTGAATGGAATGGCTCAACCACCCAAGCTTGCAGTGTCAATGCAGTTTATCTTCAGGTTTATAATGCTACCACCAGCCAATGGGAAACCTTTGCTTCTAGCACCACCTGTACTGCCAGTGCCGATTTCTCGTTAACAACGTTAATTATCAGTAATCCTGAAAATTATTATGATAGTAATTATTGGAGGTATATTCGAGTTTATCAATCCTCTGGTACCCAAACCCTGACAACTGATTATATTAAAATTCTCGGTGCTGCTCCCGAAGTAAATCAGCGCTCTTATCTCTTTGAAAACGATGATGGTTCAGACGTTAATTCCAACTCAGATATGGCAGCTTCCAACACAGCTGCTACCCAGATTAAAAAAGGCCAGAGATTGGAAGCTCGCTTCCAATTAGATAATACCGGAGGAACTGCCAAAACCTCAGCTTACAAGCTTCAATACGACAAAGATTCAGATGCTAAATGGACAGATGTAGCTTGGAGTGGGGCACCATCGAGTAACGTCAATGCTAATTTCAAAGACTGGAATACCACCCAGATATCTTATGCTTCAGATAATGTAGGTTTTTACTCCTCAATTGCCATTGGTATTAATGGCTATCCAGTGATTTCCCATCAGAATCAGAGCGGCGGAACCCCCTCTTTGTTAGTCACCAAATGCAATAACCTAAGTTGTTCTGATTCCACCACCACCAAGATTACTTATGGAACAGAGGCTCAGGGTTCTTATTCCTCAATTGCCATTGGAACTGATGGTTTTCCTGTAATTTCTCATCGGGATACTTTCGGAACCTCCTCTTTGTTAGTCACCAAATGCAACAACCTAAGTTGTTCTAATTCCACCACCACTAAGATTACTTATGGTTCAGATAGTGTGGGTTCTTACTCCTCAATTGCCATTGGAACTGATGGTTTTCCAGTGATTTCTCA